>ERZ773227.191-NODE-191-length-63200-cov-67.068493_pt1 | contig 63200 bp, 56 predicted proteins | sample MGYA00580525_ERZ773227 | MGnify/ENA primary metagenome ERZ773227 (study PRJEB29015, sample SAMEA2737782) | human gut metagenome | biome: human gut; feature: human-associated habitat; material: faeces | place: China | collected 2012 ... | reverse complement strand
AGTCAGTGGGGGTAGACGCGAAACCAAGTGATCTACACTTGGCCAGGATGAAGTCCCGGTAACACGGGATGGAGGTCCGCACCAATAAGCGTTGAAAAGCTTCTGGATGAGCCGAGTGTAGGAGTGAAAGGCCAATCAAACTTGGAGATAGCTCGTACTCCCCGAAAGGCATTTAGGTGCCGCGTCGGATGGTCACCGTGAGAGGTAGAGCGACCGATAGGACAAGAGGGCTTCACCGCCTATCGAGTCCTGACGAACTCCGAATGCTCACGGTCTGCAGTCCGGCAGTAAGGGGGCGGGTGCTAAGGTCCGTCCCCGAGAGGAGAAGAATCCAGACCGCCGTCTAAGGTCCCGGAGTTCTGCCTGAGTTAGTCTAACGAAGTCTGGTCCCTATGACAGCTAGGATGTTGGCTTGGAAGCAGCCATTCATTCAAAGAGTGCGTAACAGCTCACTAGTCGAGGGTCCGGGCATGGATAATAATCGGGTATAAGGCAGACACCGAAGGCGCGGGATAGCATTTAAGAAAGTATCGGTAGGGGAGCATACTCACAGCGTCGAATGGTGTACGTAAGTTATCCTGGAGCGGTGAGTAAAGCAAATGTAGGAATAAGTAACGATAAGGAGGGTTAGATTCCCTCCCGCTGTAAGACCAAGGTTTCCCGGGCAATGCCAATCAGCCCGGGGTCAGTCGGGTCCTAAGTCTAAGCCGAACGGCGATGGCGATGGCAGAGACGGTTAATATTCCGTCACTGCCGCATGGGGCGACGTGGAGACGGAGCAGTGAAACCACCGCGGGGCGACGGAAGTCCCCGTTGAAGAGTGTAGGTGTTGAGGATGGCAGGCAAATCCACCGTCCGAGCTGAACTTGATAGTATGGAGTCTTCTTCGGAAGAATCCAATAGTGTGGGTAATCATACTCCCGAGAAAATCCGCTAAGCTTAACCCATGCGGCACCCGTACCGCAAACGGACACACGTGGTCGGGTAGAACATACTAAGGCGTTGAGAGATTCATGGTTAAGGAACTAGGCAAATTGACCCTGTAACTTCGGGATAAAGGGTCCTCGTGATGAGCGAGGCGCAGAGAATAGGTCCAGGCAACTGTTTAACAAAAACACAGGGCTGTGCAAACTCGAAAGATGACGTATACAGCCTGACACCTGCCCGGTGCCGGAAGGTTAAGAGGAGATGTCACTCGCAAGAGGAAGCATTGAATTGAAGCCCCGGTAAACGGCGGCCGTAACTATAACGGTCCTAAGGTAGCGAAATTCCTTGTCGGGTAAGTTCCGACCTGCACGAATGGTGTAATGATCTGGACACTGTCTCAACCGTGAGCTCAGTGAAATTGTAGTATCGGTGAAGATGCCGATTACCCGCGATGGGACGAAAAGACCCCGTGAACCTTTACTACAGCTTAGCATTGACCTTGGTCATCCGATGTGTAGGATAGGCCGGAGGCTTTGAAGCGGGAGCGCCAGCTTTCGTGGAGCCATCCTTGAAATACGGCCCTTTGGCTGTCTGAGGTCTAACGCGTGATACGCGGACACTGCTTGGTGGGTAGTTTGACTGGGGTGGTCGCCTCCAAAAGCGTAACGGAGGCTTCCAAAGGTGCCCTCGGGTCGATTGGTAACCGACCTCAAAGAGTGCAATGGCATAAGGGCGCTTGACTGGGAGGCAGACATGCCGAGCAGGCAGGAAACTGGGGCATAGTGATCCGGCGGATGTGTATGGAAACTCCGTCGCTCAAAGGATAAAAGGTACTCCGGGGATAACAGGCTGATCCCCCCCAAGAGCTCATATCGACGGGGTGGTTTGGCACCTCGATGTCGGCTCGTCACATCCTGGGGCTGGAGAAGGTCCCAAGGGTTGGGCTGTTCGCCCATTAAAGTGGCACGCGAGCTGGGTTCAGAACGTCGTGAGACAGTTCGGTCTCTATCTATCGTGGGCGTGGGAGTTTTGAGTGGTGCCGTCACTAGTACGAGAGGACCGTGATGGACAGACCTCCGGTTTACCAGTTGTGCCGCCAGGCGCACCGCTGGGTATCTGAGTCTGGATTGGATAAGCGCTGAAAGCATCTAAGTGCGAAGCCAGCCGCAAGATGAGAACTCCATTGAGGGTCGTCAGAGACGATGACGTTGATAGGATGCAGGTGTAAAGACAGCGATGTCAAAGCCGAGCATTACTAATTGCCCGAACACTTTCTTTAGGAAAGTTCATAGTTTCAGCTGTTGACTCTCGATTGAATCGAGAGGGACGGTGGTTCTTTACTATCAAATACAGTTTGCTTGTGTGCAAATACGTCATACCCCATTATCAGGTGGTTATTGCGGTGAGGTCCCACCTCTTCCCATTCCGAACAGAGAAGTTAAGCTCACTTGCGCCGATGGTACTGCAATGCAATGCGGGAGAGTAGGTAGCCGCCTTCTTTTATCAGGAGCCTCAGATTTCGAAAGATTTCTGAGGTTTTTTTCGTTTTCCTACAGTTTATTTTCGCTGTTTTTTGCTTGATATACGTCATGTAACTATGTTATAAAGTGTTTAAAACATTAAAAAAGCGCTGATAATCAGTCTATTACTTGCATATCTCGATTTTTTTTTGTATCTTTGCAAACGATAAGAATAAGGATATCATCCATATATCTGTTTTGTGTATGCTGGTATCCGTTAAGGTATCTAACGGAACTGAGGTGTGCAGCCTATCTTTTTCTCACAAGTTGCCACCGCGAAATCACTGATGTTGTAGTTCAGCTTTTCAGGTTCCATAAAACAAAAAATATGAAGAGAATAACAATGGTATTAGTCAGCATCTTGATGCTGATGATGAAGGTAAGTACAGCGTCGGCTGATACGAATGTAAATGTATCCTCTACCGATGATTTCGATTGGACTCCAGTGATGGAAGCGATTATCCAGGTAGAGAGTGAGGGTAACCCCAAAGCAAAGAGTGGAAGTTCTGTTGGTGTTATGCAGATTACTCCTATCTTAGTGGCAGAGTGTAATGACATTTTGAAGAGACGCAAGAGTAAGAAGCGTTTCACATTGTCTGATAGATTCAGCATTGCGAAGTCTAAGGAGATGTTCCTCCTGATTCAGTCTGTCCACAATCCTCTGAATAGCATCGAGCACGCAATTCGTGCTTGGAATGGTGGAAACCATTATAGTGTGAAGAGAACACAGCGCTATTTTGAGAAGGTCATGAATCTTTTGAAAAAGTAATTGATTTTTGATATGTCCGATCTATCCTTCCAGGATGGATCGGATTTTTTGTTTGTTCCCTATACTCATTCTCTTTTCCCACTTTTATTCCAGTTTCTGCTTTTTATCATACTTTTTCTCTATTTTTATCTGCCAAATCACACTTTTTTGCCTTTAAATGTTAAAAACGCGTTAAAAAGATAACTTTTTGCTAGAAATGTTTGGCGGTTAACAAAAAAAGTAGTACCTTTGCACTCGCAATTCAGAAATGAGTTGATAATATCGCGGTGTGGAGCAGTTGGTAGCTCGCCAGGCTCATAACCTGGAGGTCGCATGTTCGAGTCCTGCCGCCGCAACCAAATAAAGGAAGTGATTAAATAATCACTTCCTTTTTTGTTTTCTCCATATTATGTTTTTCTACCTTTTCTCCTCCATTGTCCTTTTTCTCTTATCCCTCTTACTGATCATGAATTTCTTTAGTTTTCCCATCAATTTCCCTTTCATTTTGCTTTATATTCATTTGAAATCCAACATATTCTATTTTTTAACACTAAATATTTGCGTATATCGAATAAAACTACTACTTTTGCACATTGATAAATTTATGTGCAACTAATAAAATAAAGGAAGGGCTTCGATATGTCAGTATCCAAAACAAGACAAAAACTGGTAGATGTTGCAAGACAACTGTTTGCCAAGAATGGTATAGCCAATACTACAATGAATGATATTGCTGTAGCATCTGGTAAGGGGCGTCGTACGCTTTATACCTATTTCAGTAGAAAGGAAGATGTCTATTATGCAGTCATCGAGTCGGAGTTGGAGCGTCTTTCTGATAAATTGGATGAGGTAGCCAACTGTAAGATGCGTCCTCAGGACAAGATCATAGAATTGATTTACACCCATCTCAGTATGATCAAGGAAACAGTGGTACGTAATGGCAATCTTCGTGCTGAGTTCTTCCGTAACATCTGGATGGTAGAGAAAGCTCGCAAGAACTTTGATGAGGATGAAATTGAAATCTTCCGTCGTGTCTATGCCGAGGGAAAGGAAGATGGGGAATTTGACATCGACAATATTGATTTAGTTGCTGATATTACCCACTATTGTATCAAGGGGCTGGAAGTACCTTTCATTTATGGAAGATTAGGCCATGGTATGAATGTGGAGTCAAGTAAACCGCTGGTTGCAAAGGTTGTTTATGGCGCCTTGGGTAAATCAGGCTTAAAACTTTAAATAAGATATTCATAATAAACTGATTATTAATTAAATAAGAAAGAAATGGGATTATTAACAGGTAAAACTGCCCTTGTAACAGGTGCAGCTCGCGGCATCGGTAAGGCTGTCGCTATGAAATTTGCTTCTGAGGGTGCTAACATCGCATTCACAGACCTCGTACTCAATGATGATATGGCAGCTGGCTTGGAGGCTACTCGCAAGGAGATTGAGGCTCTTGGTGTAACATGCCGCGCATACGCTGGTAATGCTGCTGACTTCGAGGAGACAGAGAAGACCGTTAAGCAGATTCACGCAGATTTCGGTTCTATCGATATTCTCGTTAACAACGCAGGTATCACTAAGGACGGTTTGATGCTTCGTATGAGTGAGGCTCAGTGGGATGCAGTTTTGAATGTAAACTTGAAGTCTGCCTTCAACTTTATCCACGCTTGTTCTCCTATCATGCTCCGTCAGCGCAGCGGTTCTATCATCAACATGGCTTCTGTTGTTGGTGTTCATGGTAACGCTGGTCAGTGCAACTATGCAGCTTCTAAGGCTGGTATGATTGCTTTGGCTAAGTCTATTGCCCAGGAGTTGGGTCCTAAGGGTGTACGTGCTAACGCAGTAGCTCCTGGTTTCATCGAGACAGCTATGACAGCACAGTTGCCAGAGGAAATCCGTAAGGACTGGATGAAGAAGATTCCTTTGCGTCGTGGTGGTCAGACTGAGGATATTGCAAATGTTTGTCTCTTCCTCGCTTCTGATATGTCAAGCTACGTAAGCGGTCAGGTAATCCAGATCGATGGTGGTATGAATATGTAATCTATTGGCATCTGTTTTAGATAAAACATGCAGGTAGTTTACGAGGACAACCATATAATTATCGTCTCTAAGAGAAGTGGTGAAATCGTGCAGGGCGACAAGACCGGCGATGAGCCTCTCTCAGAGACGGTAAAACAATATATCAAGGAGAAATACCAGAAGCCAGGAAATGTATTTCTGGGAGTGGTGCATCGACTTGATCGTCCTGTCTCAGGACTCGTGGTATTTGCCAAAACCTCCAAGGCTTTGAGCCGTCTGAACAATATGTTCCGTGATGGCGAAGTTCACAAGACCTATTGGGCTATCGTGAAGAATATGCCACGTGAGACTGAGGCAACATTGACTCATTGGATAGTAAGAAACGAAAAGCAGAATAAAAGCTACGCTTACGACCATGAGGTGAAGAATTCGAAGAAGGCGATATTGAAGTATAAGGTGATAGGGCATACTGATCATTACACCCTTTTGGAAGTGAACCTGATGACAGGCCGTCATCATCAGATCAGATGCCAGTTAGCTAAGATGGGATGCCCGATCAAGGGCGACCTGAAATACGGTTCTCCTCGCAGCAATGCCGACGGAAGTATCTCTCTTCTCTCGCACAAGGTAGAGTTTGTGCATCCAGTATCAAAAGAAACCATTGTAGTGGAAGCTCCTCTGCCAGATGATAATCTATGGAGAGCTATTGCTCCATAACAATTTAATATCCATGCTTATGAAGAAATATGCGAAATGGATGGGGATCGTTGTTCTTACCCCATTCGTGCTCATATTATTGTTAGCTGTTTTGCTTTATTTGCCTCCAGTACAGAACTGGGCAGTAAAGCAAGTTGCTTCTTATGCTTCAGAATCGACGGGCATGGATATTTCCGTAAAGCATGTACAACTCGTTTTCCCTCTCAAGCTGGGAGTGGAAGGCGTGAAAGTACTGCAACCTGTCGATTCATTGAAGAACAGCAGAAACCTTGCTTTAAGAAATAAAAAAGATACCGTAGCCGACATCCAGAAGATGGTGGTAGATGTACAGTTGCTGCCACTCTTCAGCAATCAGGTGATGGTGGATGAACTGAACTTCACGAAGATGAAGGTGAACACCACCAACTTTATCCACGAAGCCCGAATCAAGGGAGATGTGGGCAGATTGCAGCTGATGGCGCATGGTATAGATCTGGGTAAGGAGCACGTGAATGTGAACGATGCCCTGATTTCAGATGCCAGATTGTCTGTGGAGTTGAGCGATACCGTTCCGCCAGATACGACTCCGAGCACCAATTACTGGAAGATCCACTTACAGAAACTGAAACTAAAGAATACCGATTTTACCCTACACATGCCTGGAGATACCCTTCAGGTGAATGCTTATTTCGGTGATGCGATCGCCCGCACCACCTACCTTGACCTGTTCAAAGGTCTGTATCAGGTCAAGCACTTGGACTGGAAGAACGGCAGGGTGAACTACGACCAGAATTTCGAACGCCCGGTATCCGGTCTGGACTTCAACCATCTTGCCTTCCACGATATGGCATTGAAGGCCGATTCCTTCTATTTCTGCGATTCCAGGATTGATGTAAAGATCAAGGAAGCAAGGATGAAGGAGAAGAGTGGACTGAAGATAGATCAGCTTAATGGCAGATTTGTGATGGATTCCGTGAAGTTGCAGTTGCCGGATCTCTATTTCCGTACTCCGGAATCTCATTTACAGGCTACTGTAGATATGGATATGAACGCCTTTGCCGAGAAGAATCCTGGCAAGGTGATGGCGCGTGTGAAAGGTGCCTTGGGACGTTCTGATCTTTTTCTCTTCATCGGTGATGCATTGCCGAAGCAGATGAAGAGCCGATGGCCTTACTATCCGATGAAGCTGGAAGGTTCGCTGAAGGGAAACATGCAGCGTGCCTCTTTCTCGGGAGTCAAGGTGAATCTGCCTACCGTTTTCGATTTAAGCACGGATGGCATGGTAGCTAATATGACAGATATGAATCGTCTGAAAGCGAATATCAATCTGAAGGCACGCACCTATAATCTCGGTATGGTAACAGCCATGCTCGATCCTGCCTTGACACAGGAAATCCGCATCCCTAGCGGCATCGGCATTCAGGGAAAAGTGAAGATGGATGGAACGAAGTATGCCACCAGACTGGCTCTTACCGAAGGTAAGGGAAGCATGAAGGTGGATGCTGCCATTGATGCCAAGGCCCATAGGGATGGCAGCATCGATATGAATCGCCTGGCTTATCAGGCAAAGTTGCAGGCACGACAGATTCAGGCCCAGCATTTCCTGCCTCACCAGAATCTCTACACCTTTACGGGAGAGGTAGAGGCAAAGGGCGTGGGTACTGATTTCCTGTCGCCTCGAACCCGACTGATGGCGAAAGCCAAGGTTAACCAGGTACATTATGACAAGTATCAGTTGCATAACATGGTGGCTGATGCGCAGGTTGCCAACGGTAGAATTCATGCCAAGCTGGATAGTAGGAATGATCTGCTGAATGGTAACATCGCCGTGGATGCCCTGGCTAATACCAAGAAATTGCAGGCTACACTGGTGGCAGATGTGCACCATGCCGATATGTATCAGTTGAAGATTACCGATAAGCCAGTGGATGTTTCGCTCTGTGGTCAGATCGATGTTCTTTCCGATCTGAAGGATAGTCACAAGGTATGGGCTAACCTGGATGATATCACCGTAAGGACAGAAAAGAAAGTCTATCGCCCAGTAGGTGTGAAGGTAGATATCCTGACCGATAGAGATACCACCCATGCCATAGCAGAGTGTGGAGATTTCCGTCTGAACATGGATGCGCATGGAGGCTACGAGAAACTCCTGCACAGAGTTACCGGTTTGCAGAAGGAATTATGGAAGCAGCTCAAGAACCGTCGCATCGATCAGGTGATGATTCGCAACAATTTCCCTAGCGGACATATCTACCTTTCTACAGGTAAGGATAACTTCATTTCCCGATTCATCGAATATATGGGTTACCATTTCAAGTCGGTGGAGATGGAGCTGAATGCCTCGCCTGTGGCAGGACTCGAAGGATATATGAACATAGACTCTCTGGTGGCGAGTGGCATGCAACTGGATACCATCCGTGCCTTGGTCCATACGCAGGGAGATACCATCCGCTATTCTGCCCGTGTTCAGAACAATAAGCACAATCCGCAGTATGTGTTCCGTGCTTTGGTAGATGGCGAGGTTCAGGAGCATGGTTCCAATGTCAAGGCTCGCCTCTATGATGCATCCAATAAGTTGGGTGTGGATGTGGGACTCGCTGCCATGTTGCAGCCTAATGGTGTGAAAGTGTCTCTGATAGATACCCATCCGATATTGGGTTATAAGGAGTTCGTAGCCAATGATTCCAACTATGTGATGTTGAGTGATGACGGACGTGTATCTGCCGATCTGGTGCTGAAGGCAGCAGCGGGCAATATGGGTATGCGTGTCTATTCCAACGATAAGAACGAGGATGCCCTGCAGGATATCACCGTCAGTATGAGCAGGTTCAATCTGGACAAGGTGCTGAGTGTGATTCCGTATATGCCGGATATCACGGGTATCATGGATGGTGACTTCCACTTTATCCAGACCAAGGAAGAACTTTCTGTTTCTTCTAATCTGAAGATAGATAACATGACCTACGAGAAATGTCCGATGGGCAATGTGGGTTCGGAGTTTACCTATATGCCAAAGAGTGACGGTTCTCACTATGTAGATGCCATCCTTACCTATGAGGGTGATGAGGTGGCAACTGTTACGGGTACATACAAGTCGGAAGGTGCCGGCGATCTGGATGCAGAGGTAGGATTAGAGAAGCTTCCTTTGCACTTTATCAATGTTTTTGTGCCTGATCAGCTCATCGGTTTGAAGGGATATGGCGAAGGCGCCCTGAAGATGAAGGGTGCCTTGAGCAATCTTGATATCGATGGTGAGGTATATCTCGATTCTGCTTATCTGGTAAGTGTGCCATACGGTATTTCCATGCGATTTGCCAACGATCCAGTGCGCATTACGGATAGTAAGCTGCTCTTCGAGAACTTCATGATGTATGCCAACAATGAGAGTCCGCTCAATATCCAGGGTGCCCTCGACTTCACGGATGTGGAGAATATGAAGCTGAATATCCGGATGAGAGCGCAGGACTTCCTGCTGATTGATGCAGAGGAGAATGCCCGTTCCGAGGCATTCGGCAAGGCGTATGTCAACTTCTTAGGAAGCATGCAGGGCTCATTGTCTAATCTGAAGATGATGGGTAAGCTGGATGTACTGGGCAAGACCAATATGACCTATATCTTGCGTGAGTCGGAACTCACTACCGATAACCAGCTGGAGGAACTGGTGAAGTTTACCAATTTCAAGAGTGGCAAGGAGGTTGTGGTTCAGAAGCCTACGCTGGATGGTTTCGATATGTTGCTGAGTATGTCAATCGATGAGTCGGCGCGTATTCTCTGTGCCTTGAATGCCGATAAGACCAATTATGTGGATCTGATGGGAGGAGGCAATTTGCAGATGCGGTACAATACGGCTGACGGTATCAGATTGACGGGTCGATATACCCTGAATGATGGTGAGATGAAGTACTCTCTGCCTATCATTCCATTGAAGACCTTTGATATCCAGGATGGAAGCTATATCCAGTTTACGGGTGATCCGTTTAATCCTACCCTGAACATTACGGCAACGGAGGATATCAAGACTACCGTCAACGAGGGTGAGGGTAGTGGACGCTCGGTGGATTTCATCTGTGGTGTGAAGCTGAGTCAGACTCTGGAGAAACCGGGTATCCAGTTTATCATCTCGGCATCCAACGACCAGACCATCCAGGATGAGTTGAATTCGATGAGTATAGAGGAGCGAGGCAAGATAGCCATCACGATGCTGGCTTCGGGTATGTATCTGGCGAGTGGAACCACCAGTTCGTTCTCGATGAATACCGCCCTGACTTCATTCCTCAACTCCGAGATCAATAACATTGCAGGTACAGCCATGCGAAGCATCGGACTCGATGTGGGTATGTCGGTGGATAACCAGACCAATGCCTCTGGCGGAACGCATACCGACTACAACTTCAAGTTCGCCAAGCGATTCTTCAATAATCGCCTGAGTTTCTCAGTGGGTGGACAGGTTTCAACCGGTGCAGAACTGGAGAATGCCAACAAGAATGAGTCTTTCTTCAACAATGTGGAGGTTCAGTATCGTCTCAACGAAGGAGCCAGCATGTATGTAAGAGCCTTTTATAATGCCAACACCTACGATTGGTTGGATGGTCAGATTGGGGAGTATGGCGGCGGTTTCACCTGGCGCAGAAAACTCTCCAAGTTCTCGGATATCTTCAGATGGAAGACTGAGAAGCAGCAGGTGCCTGCAGATTCTCCGATGCTGCGAACCCGCAAGGATTCAGTGATGCTGCGAACCCGCAAGGATTCTGTTATTAGAAACAACGAAAAATAAGCTAGTGAATATGAGAAAGAAGAATCGACTTCACCTTATTATATATATTGCGGCAGCGGTGATGCTGTTCAGCTTCCTGTTTACAGGGTGCTCTTCTACGAGTGCCCTGAAGGAAAACGAGCAGCTGTTCACCGGTTTGAAGCCTATAGAATACTCCAACTACGAGGCGAATACCTATGCCGACTCGGTGAAGGAAGAGATGGAGTTTGCTCTTGCATCAGCCCCGACGGGAGCTTTTATGGGAAGCAGCTATTTCCGTACTCCGTTTCCCGTCCGCTTATGGATATGGAATGCCTTCTCTCCGTCGGATGATGCTCTTTCCAGATGGATTACCAAGGTGTTCGGTTCGAAACCTAAGCTGATGGAGAATGTGAATCCGAAGTTGAGAGCACAGGTGGCTGAGCATCAGCTCGACAAATTGGGCTATTTCAATGGCAAGGTAGATTACGAAGTGATCACCCAGAGCAATCCGAAGGAAGCCAAGGTGGCTTATAAGGTGAATATGGGACATTTGTGGAGATTGGATTCCGTGGCTTATCTCAATTTCCCGGAACATGGCAAGCAGCTCATCGATTCTACGATGTCGCAGGCTGTCATCAGAAAGGGAAGCCCATTCAATGTCTCCAATCTGGAGCAGGAGCGTCAGCGACTCACCCGTCTTTTCCGCAACCATGGCTATTACTTCTATCAGAATGGCTATGCTTCTTATCTTGCAGATACCGTGAATACGTCCGGCAAGGTGAACCTCCGGCTGTCGATGGTGGACAGCATAGAGCCGGAAGCAACCCGCCAGTGGTATATCGGCAATATCAACATCAATTTCAAGAAGCAGTTCATGGAGGAGATGACTGATAGCTTCGTACGCCGCTATCTGAGTTTCAGATATGCAGGCAAGAAGATGCCGATTCGTGCCGGAGTAGTGCTCAGGGAGTTGAAGCTCCGACCACGAAAACTTTATATGGTGGATGATGAAAATACGGCTAAGGCAGGATTGCAGTCGATGGGACTCTTCAGTTATACCAACCTGCAGTTTGTGCCTAGAAGCACTCAGGTTTTGGACAGCCTGGGAAATGTGCAATATTGCGATACTCTGGATGCCAACATCGATCTGGTGTTCGACAAACCCTACGATTTCTATGTAGAAGCCAACGCCAAGGGCAAGACTACCGGAAGGGTAGGTCCTGAGCTGGTGGTGGGTCTGACCAAGCGCAATGCCTTCCGGGGTGGTGAGAAGCTGGATATCAACTTCCATGGTTCTCATGAGTGGCAGACCATCACGGGGCAGGGGGGAAGTTCCAGCAAGATCAATTCCTATGAGTTCGGATCAGATGTCACGCTGTCGTTCCCAAGCATCATCACCCCTTGGAATGCTTTCCGCACGATGGCACAGAATGAGCGCAGATTCCGCCGAGGTCATATCCCTCGCCGTTACTATGGTATGCCGAATACCACCATCAAGGCATCTATGAATATCCTGAACCGTGCTGGCTATTTCCGCCGTCATGTGGCTGGAGGAGAGTTGACCTATGATTGGGCAACCTCTTATCAGCATCGCCATTCGTTCAGTCCGCTGATTCTTTCGTATGAATATATGAACTATACTTCTCCGAAGTTCGACAGCATCATGAATAACAATGTGTATGTGGCAACTTCGATGGCCGACCGTTTCATTCCGAAGATGAGCTATACCTACACCTATCGCAGTGCGCAGAAATACCGCAGTCCTATCGTGTGGTCAACTACGGTGAGCGAAGCCGGCAACATTCTGTCGCTGGGCTATCTTCTGAGCGGCAGAAAATGGAACGACAAGGGTAAGACGATGTTCAAGAATGAGTATTCTCAGTTCTTCAAGCTGGAAACAGATTTCGTGAAGTATTGGAAGCTGAATGAAACATCCACCCTGGTGGGACATCTGAATGCCGGAATGATCTGGAGTTACGGCAACTCGACTCAGGCACCCTATACGGAGATGTTCTATGTAGGTGGAGCCAACAGTATCCGTGCCTTCAGTGTGCGAGGTGTCGGACCAGGCGAGCAAGACTACAGTGCCCTGAGTAACAAGTATGCCAACATCCTTCGTACGGGAGACATCAAGTTCCAGGCGAATCTGGAATACCGTCCTAAGATCTGGGGCGATCTTTATGGTGCCCTGTTCCTGGATGCCGGTAATGTCTGGATGAAGGATGCCGATTTGTCCTCTTTCGAGGCCTTCAAGTTTGATAAGTTCTACAAGCAGCTGGCTGTAGGCACCGGAGTGGGTATCCGCTACGATATGGGAATGTTTGTGGTTCGAGTGGATTGGGGAATCGGTCTGCATCTGCCATACGATACGGGTAAGAGTGGATTCTACAACATTCCAAGCTTCAAGAAGAACCAGAGCCTGCATTTGGCTGTGGGCTATCCGTTCTAGCATCATTTGTCAGTGGGCTATCCGTTCTAGCCACGGTTTTTGGGGGATGAAGCTCCATAAATCATTCAAATAATGATGTAAATCAAAAAAAAAGTAGGAAAAGATGCTGCTAGGTGCATTTTTTTTATTACTTTTGCAGGTGATTAAACGTAAATATCAACTATTAAATAAAAATATAGATTATGAAACCTACATTATTGCTTTTGGCTGCTGGTATGGGTAGCCGTTATGGTGGTTTGAAACAGCTCGATGGTCTGGGCCCTAATGGTGAGACTATTATGGACTACAGTATCTACGATGCTATTCAGGCTGGTTTTGGTAAGATCGTTTTCGTTATCCGCAAGGATTTCGAGGATCAGTTCCGCGAGAAAATCCTCTCTAAGTACGAGGGCCATATCCCAGCAGAGCTTTGCTTCCAGTCTTTGGATGCACTCCCAGAAGGATTCAGCGTACCTGAGGGTCGCGAGAAGCCATGGGGTACCAACCACGCAGTGTTGATGGCAAAGGACGTTATCAAGGAGCCTTTCTGCGTAATCAACTGCGATGACTTCTACAACCGTGACTGCTTCATGGTTATCGGCAAGTTCCTCTCTGAGCTTCCAGAGGGTAGCACCAACAAGTATGCTATGGTAGGTTTCCGCGTAGGCAACACCTTGAGCGAGAACGGTACAGTAGCTCGTGGTATCTGCTCTAAGGACGAGAACGAGAACCTGACAACTTGTGTAGAGCGCACCGAGATCATGCGTATCAATGGTGAGGTTTCTTACAAGGACGAGGAAGGCAAGTGGGTTGCTGTAGGCGACAACACTCCTGTATCTATGAACGTATGGGGCTTTACTCCAGATTACTTCGCTCACAGCGAGGCTTACTTCAAGGAGTTCCTGAGCGATCCTAAGAACATGGAGAACAAGAAGGCTGAGTTCTTTATCCCATTGATGGTCAACAAGCTCATCAACGAGGGTACATCTACCGTTAAGGTACTCGATACCACCAGCAAGTGGTTTGGTGTAACTTATGCAGCCGACCGCCAGAGTGTAGTAGATAGAATCCAGAGTCTCATCGACGAGGGTGTATATCCTAACAAGCTCTTCTAATTCTATTAGATGGATATTCAATTAGATATTTTAAACGAAAAGGAAGCCGCTATTCTCCGAGAGACGATAGCGGCTTCTCAGCGTATTGTCATCTGTGCCCACAAGTCACCGGATGGCGATGCTATTGGCTCATCTTTGGGATGGGCTTATTTTTTGCGCTCTCTGGGTAAGAGCCCTGTCATCTGTGTGCCTGATATGATACCGGATGCCCTTTCCTGGTTGCCTGGTAGTGATGATATCGTGAGATACGACAAGTATCCCGACAAGGTGCAGCAGGCTTTTGATGAGGCTGATCTGGTATGCTGCGTGGATTTCGGCAGCACTGGCAGACTGGATGAGATGGATCATGTGCTTGCGGGCTGCAAGGCCCAGCGTGTTGTCATCGACCATCATCTGGCTCCTAACCTGGAGGCTAAGCTGATGATTTCGCAGCCACATGCCAGCAGCGCCAGCGAACTGGTGTTCCGTGTGATATGGCAGTTGGGTGGTTTCCCTGAGTTGGATAAGACCTGGGCTACCTGCGTATATTGCGGTATGATGACTGATACGGGTGGATTCACCTATAATTCTACCAATCCGGACATCTACTACATCATCTGCCAGCTGCTTACCAAGGGTATCGACAAGGATAAGATTTATCGCAGCGTCTTCAACAACGCCCGTGTTTCAGCAGTCCGCTTCCGCGGTCATCTGATGAACGAGAAGCTGCAGGTCATCGAGTCGCTCCATGCCAGTTACTATACCGTAACCCGCAAGGAGATGAAGGAGTATGATTTCATCAAGGGCGATCTGGAAGGATTGGTGAACGTGCCTCTTACCATCAGAGGGCACAAGCTCTCCATCTCGCTCCGTGAGGATACCGATGTGGATAACCGCGTATTGGTGAGTCTCCGTTCTGTGGATGATTTCCCATGCAATAAGATGGCGGAGCAGTTCTTCAATGGTGGTGGACATCGCAACGCATCAGGCGGTAAGCTGCTTTGCAGTATCGAGGAGGCAGAGAAGATTGCCCAGAAGGCAATTCTTGCCTTTGCCGATTTGCTGAGATAAGGAGGCTTTTGCGCCTGAAAAAACAGAGAAATAAGGAAAAACAACCCCGAAAGAGGCATTAGGATGATAATAAGTGATAAATAATAATAAAATCATCCTATACTTCTCGGTGTTGTCTTTTCTTTTTTGTACCTTTGCCCAATAAATTAGAATTTAGTAAAAGGAATGAAGAAATTTTTGTTTGCCATCATGGCTATAGCAGCACTTTTCTCGTTTGCTGCATGTAACGATACTGAGACATATAAGGATTTGCGTGACCGCGAGTTGGACTCTATCAGTTCTTTCTTGCGTCATGAAAACGTGAAGGTCATTTCAGAAGAGGAATTCAAGAGTCGTTGGGAGAAGAAGCAGAAGGACAACAGCGTGGTTCTTACTGATACTTCCAAGAACAACAACGAGTATGTGCTCTTCAACAGCAACGGTATCTATATGCAGGTATTGGAAATGGGTTGTGGCGACTATATCAAGATGGGCGAGACTACCGATGTACTCGTTCGTTTCTCAGAATACAATCTGAATACCGCAGCAGAGATGAGTCTCAACTCTTTGCAGTTGAGCAATAATCTGAAGCAGTATTCTTTCTATACTGATAAGATGACCGTGACCAATAATTCCGGCACTTTCACCGGTACTTTTGATGTGAATAGCAGCTTGATGGCAGCCACTTACAACAAAAACTACTCCGGCGGTTATAGCGGAACAGTACCTAGCGGCTGGCTGGTTCCTTTCAGTTGGGTAAAGATTGGTCGTGGTAATGCCGAGGGCGAGAGAATAGCTCACGTTCGTCTGGTAGTTCCTCATACCTATGGTACTACAGCGGCATCAGGAAGCGTATATGCCTGCCTCTATGATTTAACCTTGCAGAGAGGCAGATAAGATAATTTCATTTTAAAAAGATATTATTATGACACTGATTAAGTCTATTTCTGGTATCCGTGGAACCATCGGCGGTCCAGCGGGCGATACTTTGAATCCGCTCGACATCGTCAAGTTTACATCTGCTTACGCTACATTCATCCGTCGTAGCGGTGCTTCTAAGAGCAACACCATCGTGGTTGGCCGTGATGCACGTATCTCAGGCGAGATGGTAAAGAATGTAGTTTGTGGAACTTTGATGGGTATGGGTTACGATGTATTGAACATCGGCCTGGCTACTACTCCTACTACAGAGTTGGCTGTAACCATGAGTGGTGCTGCCGGTGGTATCATCATCACAGCTTCTCATAACCCACGCCAGTGGAATGCTCTCAAGCTTCTCAACGAGAAGGGTGAGTTCCTGACTGCTGCCAATGGTAGCGAGGTATTGAGCATTGCTGAGAAGGAAGACTTCGAGTATGCTGATGTAGATGCTCTCGGTAAATATACAGAAGATGATACCTTTAACAAGCGCCATATCGACTCAGTGCTTGCATTGAAGCTCGTGGATGTTGAGGCTATCAAGAACGCTCATTTCAAGGTTTGTGTAGATTCCATCAACTCTGTAGGTGGTGTTATTCTCCCAGAGTTGCTCGATGCACTCGGCGTAGAATATACATTCCTGAATGCTGAGCCTACCGGTGATTTTGCTCACAACCCAGAGCCATTGGAGAAGAACCTCGGTGGTATTATGGATGAGTTGAAGAAGGGTGGCTACGATATGGGTATCGTTGTTGACCCGGATGTTGACCGTCTGGCTTTCATCTGTGAGGATGGTAAGATGTTTGGCGAGGAATATACCCTGGTAAGTGTAGCTGATTATGTATTGAGCAAGACTCCAGGGAATACTGTCAGCAACCTTTCTTCTACCCGTGCTCTCCGCGATGTAACCGAGAAGCATGGTGGCTCATATTGTGCTTCAGCTGTAGGCGAGGTGAATGTAACTACCAAGATGAAGGATGTTCATGCAGTGATTGGTGGCGAAGGCAATGGTGGAGTTATCTATCCAGAGAGCCACTATGGTCGTGACGCCCTCGTAGGTATTGCTCTCTTCCTGAGCAGTCTGGCTCATAAGGGTTGCAAGGTAAGCGAGCTTCGTGCCAGCTTCCCTAACTACTTCATCGCCAAGAACCGCATCGACCTGACCGCTTCTACCGATGTAGATGCTATCCTGGTGAAGGTAAAGGAGATTTATGGCAAGGAGAAGGATGTAACTGTTACTGATATCGATGGCGTGAAGCTCGACTTCCCTGACAAGTGGGTTCACCTTCGCAAGAGTAACACCGAGCCAATCATCCGCGTATATAGCGAGGCTTCTACCATGGAGCAGGCTGATGAGCTTGGAAAGAAGCTCATGCAGGTAGTTTATGATATGCAGTAAGATACTGTATTATATATAAGATATTGTATATATATAAGATACTGTATTTATATAAAAAACGACTTCCAACAATTATAGGCAGCAATGCTTATAAGCGTTGGAAGTCGTTCTCGTTTATAAAAGTTCCGGCTCGATATGCAGGAAAACTTATTGCTCAGCCAGCTCCTTCATGGCATCATTCAATGTATTGAACAGTACATTGATGTTTTCCTCCTGATTCTTGCACGCCTCCTTGAAGAGAGCGACAGGATCTTCTGAATCGCCCTTCAGCGGAGCCTCGTTCAGGAGGATGTTCACATTGTTCAGCAGCATACCGTGCAGGGTAGGCATGTGTAGCTGCTGCTGGGTGCCTTCCTTGCTGCCACATTTCAGTCCGGCTGCGTATGCTTTCACGATGATGCGCACCAGCAGATGGATAGCCATCGGTTCGTCGGCAAGGCTGATGAGTACACCGTGGGTATAATCGCGTACGTGCTCCTCAATGCTTGTAAACTTACCCTGCAGGAGCCAGGTGAAGTTGCGCTTGTATTCAGCTTCCATTGCCTTGTACAGCTGGTTCGATTTGCAGGCGATGCGCAGATAGTCGAGCATGGTAGGCTCGAAGGTAGGATCGGTCTTCTTCATGCTCTCAAAATTCTTCTGCATGCGCTCGTTAGCCTCTTCCGCACTCTTGTAGTTGAGTCGTACGAGGGTAGAGAACATGATGTCGAAGAAGTACTGGTTCACTTCTCCATAGTGTTCCAGCATCATCTGCTTCACCTCTTTGGGGTCGTTCTTCTTCTGGAAGTCATCGCCGCCAACCGCAGCATCCATGATGCCGCGTGCGTATGCCTCGAAGAATCCTCTTACGAAAGAGGCTACAGCCTGATAACTATTGATTCTCTTGCTCATTGTCTTTTGAATGTTTTAATCAAAAATGATTTAATCAAAATGTTTTAATCAAAGATGATTTAATCAAAAATCTTAAATTCATATCCCTGTTCCATCAGCCATTCTATGGATTGTGGAAGTGCCGTCTTCAGCTTGTCGATGCTCTTCAGCGAGTCGTGGAAGGTGATGATGCTGCCGTTGCGGGCATATTTCTTCACATTGTTCACCACATCTTCTGCCGTCATCCACTTGGAATAATCTCGGGTCACCACATCCCACATGATTACCTTGTAGGTGCGGTGCAGCCACCAGTACTCGCTCTGTCGCATCCAGCCGTGAGGTGGACGGAAGAGATGGGCATGGATGATGTCATTCGCCTTGTTGGTGTTGAGCACGTAGGAGATGACACGATGCTTGAAGGCACCGATATGATTGAAGGTATGGTTACCTATCTGATGACCCTCTGCTACAATCTGGTTGTAGAGATCGTGGTTGCGCAATACGTTTTCGCCCACCATGAAGAAAGTAGCCTTGATATTGTACTTTCTCAAGGTTTCCAGGATGAATGGGGTGGATTCGGGAATCGGACCATCATCGAATGTGAGATACACCGAATGGTCGTTCTTGTCCATTCTCCATATTGCTTTCGGATATAACCATCTGAGCCATTTGGCAGGTTGCTCTATGAACATAGGAATAACTTGATTAGGGGATGATACAAAAAGGGAGACCTAGCAAAAACGCCAGGTCTTCCTTGATATTCTTTATTTTACTGATTGCCCTGTGGCATGCTGCCGCCTCTGCCGCGATAGAGTGTATAGAGGGCATTGAGTTGCTTCTCATAACTCTTCTGCAACTGAGGACTTACCATACCTGCCACATCGCAGACACTCTGCATAATCATGATCTGACGGATGCAGTCGTTCTGGCTCTGCAGGAAGCGGTCGTTGGACAATGAGAGGTAATAGTTGAGATACTGGTAAGCATTCTTCCAGACAGCCTCTACATATTCCTTACCCTTTGCCTTCTGACCGGTGAGCAGCCAGCCGCGAGCCATATCCAGACCACCGCTCATGTAATCGAGGGTGACATTGTATGCCGGAATCTCCACATCAGCCTTCTTCAGGATGTTGATAGCCTTCTGGTTCTTGCCGTCGGCGATGAGCTGGAGGGCTGTCTGGGCGAGCAGGCGACGGTGAGTATAGCACATACGCATGGTAGTCTCGTCGATATAGAGTCCCTTCTGCTTCAGGTTACCAAACTTGAATCGGGTCATGATGTTATGATAGGTCTTCTCAGCATCGAAGTTCTTCGCACCTGGCTTGTTGGTGGTGAACGGAGTGATACGGTTGGCAAGACCCTCCTGTACGAAGTTGTCGCCAAGGTTCATATAGTTCTCCTGTCCCACGGTAAGAGCCACGTAGATAGGACGTGTCCAGTTGCACTGTGACAGCATTTCGAGCATCATCAGGTCGCCCTTGTAGAGAGCATTCTTGCCTGCGAGCGAAATCACCATCTTGTCTGGGATGGTATCAGAAGCCATCATCATTCCGCTCTTCTTCACAGCCTCCTTGTCGATTGTTACATAGACGGTGTCTGTAGGGATGAAGTGCATGTCTGAGTTCTTGCTGCGTACCCAGTACTTCAGGATGTTCTTGAGCTCGAAAGGCTCATCACCAAACTGCTTCTTGGCATTCACTGGATCCTGCTTATAGAAGTCGAGAATCTGCTGCTTAGCCTCTGGCTGGATAGAAACATACTCGTTGGTACCCGAACAGAAGTCGAGACGTGGCCAGGTGATTGGCACGGATGGTGAGTTGTATGCAGGACGCATCATCTGATCGATATACCAGTCGGTCTGCAGGTAGCTCAGGTTACATACGCGGGCATCTGTTCCAACGCCTTCTACCTCCTGGTTGTACCAGAGTGGGAAGGTATCGTTATCACCATTGGTGAAGATGATTGGGTTACCCTTCTCCTGGAGCGACATCAGATAGTTCTGACCGAAGTCGCGGCAGGTGTAACGTCCTGAGCGGTCGTGATCATCCCAGGTCTGTGATGCCATCTGGATAGGAACGAGCAGGGTTACCACAGCCACGATAGCTGTTACGGCAGTACCGCAGAGCTTCATCTTCTGCTTCAGAAGGTCGATGATGGCGAGAACGCCAAGACCGCACCAGATAGCGTATGCATAGAATGAACCGGCGTAGGCATAGTCACGCTCACGTGGCTGCATAGGAGTCTGGTTCAGATAGAGCACGATGGCAAGACCTGTCATGAAGAACAGGAAGAATACCACCCAGAACTGCTGGATACCTACAGGGAGAATCTCCTCTGTCTCCACGCCGTTCTTGATGACCTTGCGCTTGCGGGTGTACCAAGCCTGCCAGAAGAGACCGATGAGACCGAGAATCAGCGGCATGCAGTAGAACACGTTGTGTCCCTTGTTTGCCTTCAGGTCGTCTGGCATTTTGCTCTGGTCGCCATAGAGAGCGTCGTCGATGAATGAGAAACCGGTAATCCAGTTACCGTGCTCAGGTTCTCCGTTGCCCTGGATATCGTTCTGGCGGCCGGCAAAGTTCCACATGAAGTAGCGCCAGTACATGAAGTTGCACTGATAGGAGAGGAAGAAACGGATGTTCTCCATCTGTGTAGGAACCTTCACCATCATGTTTTCGCCACAACGGTCGTAAGGCACCTGGTTACCCTCTACGCCACCCATCCAGTCTTCGTATGCCTGGGCATGAGCCGAACTGTGCATACGTGGGAAGAGCATATTCTGTGCATATACATACTTGTTCTTATGGCTTACTACGAAGTAAGAGTCCTTCTCATCGGCAGAAGCCTTCTCCTTGCGCTGATAAACAGGTGCACCTTCCTTCGTCACAGGCTTGCACATGTTGCCGTCAGCTTCGAGAGCCACCTGAGAAGTGTAAGCCTGACCATAGAGCAATGGGGTATCGCCATACTGGTCGCGGCTCAGATAACTGCCCAGGGTGAAGATATCCTCAGGAGAGTTCTGGTCCATAGGAGGGTTGGCAGATGAACGGATTACGATGAGCGCATAGCTTGAGTAACCGATCATCAGCATCAGCATGCAGAGCAATGCTGTATTCTTGATGCGAGCAGAGATGAGAGGCAGCAGCTGCATCTTCTTCTTCTCGATGCCTGTAGCCTGGTCAACGCCGGTTACTACTTCCTTCTTGCGCTTGTAGTTGAGTACAAACCAGAGGATAGCCAGGATGATGATGCCGGTGATGACTGCGCTCCATCCATATCCGAAGAATGGGATGCCGAGCATGCCGAAACCGAGAACGAAGGCGATGTTCTGCTTCTTCTCGTTCTTCTCTGATGCATTGTAGGTCTCGTAGATACCCCAGATAACAGAGGCTACGAGGCAGATGATATATACGATTTCACCGGTATTGAATGGGCAGCCGAGCGTGTTGACGAAGAACAGCTCAAACCATCCGCCTACGGTGATGATGCCTGGAACCACACCATAAAGTACGGCTACTACCACCAGGAATGAAAGGAAGAGCGCCATGAGCGAACCCTTCAGGTTGGCATGAGGCACCTTCTTGTAGTAATATACCAGTACGATGGCTGGGATGCAGAGCAGGTTGAGCAGGTGCACACCGATACTCAGACCTGTCATATAGGCGATGAGCACGAGCCATCGGTCGCTATGAGGTTCGTCGGCATGGTCTTCCCACTTCAGGATCAGCCAGAATACCACAGCGGTGAAGGCAGAAGAGAAGGCGTAAACCTCACCCTCTACAGCAGAGAACCAGAAGGTATCGCTGAAGGTGTAGATGAGTGCGCCCACCATACCTGATGCCTCGATGGCAATCAGCTTGCTGGTGGTCATCTCCTTCCAGTCGCCGATGATGAGTTTGCGTGCCAGATGGGTGATGGTCCAGAAGAGGAACATGATGCAGACGGCACTGAGGAGTGCGCTCATCGTATTCACCATCTTGGCTACCTGCGTGGTATCACTGGCGAAATGTGTGAAGAAATTGCCCATGAGCATGAAGAATGGTGCCCCAGGTGGGTGACCGATCTCCTGCTTGTAGGCAGTTGTAATAAACTCAGGACAGTCCCAGAAGCTGGCTGTCGGTTCAATTGTGGAGCAATATACGAATGCCGCAATGATGAATGCGACCCATCCGAAGATATTGTCCACTAATCTGTACTGTTTCATTATTGTTTAAACTTTAATGTATTATATTTCTATGTTTCCTATTATATAATGTGTATAAAACGTTGCAAAGATACTAAAAAGTAAAGAGATAGCGTAGGATTGCTTCTCTTTTTTAGGTTATATTAAATTTAAATGAGGGATGTTGTAGAAAAATAAGCATTAGGATGGGATATTTATTACGTCGCCACGTATGAAATATTACGTCCCGACGTAGGAATTCCTGCGTCGGGACGTAATAAAAAGGGGGTAAAATGTTATTGAAAGCGGTATGTATTTATACATTCAGAAAATGCTCTTCCAGCTTTTCTCTTGGCATATCCGCCGTATCGTGATAATGCAGGTGCAGGTTTACACAGGCGATATGCTTCACGTTGTTGAGCACTTCGGCTACATCGTGACTGACGATGATGATGGCGCACTCCTTGTTGATCTGCTCCAGCATCTCGTACATCTGCTTTTGGAATCGGCGGTCGATGTAGGTGTTAGGTTCGTCGAGAATCACGACATCGGGCTTTGATACGATGGCACGGGCGAGGAGCACTCGCTGAAGCTGACCGCCGCTGAGGGCAGCGATGTGTCGGTCTTTGAATTCCGTCAGCTGCATGCGCTCCAAGGTATCGAGCACCTGCTGGTGCTGTGCCTGGGTGTATCGCGAAAAGAGACCTTTGGTCTTGCTGAGTCCGGCAAGTACAACTTCATATACAGAGATAGGAAACTGCTTGTCGAGCTGGTTGTATTGTGGGAGATAGCCCATTGAAATCTCCTTTGTTTCTTCAACTTTTGCTTTGCCGTTTTCATCAAGAACCGTATTTCCGTTCTCATCTTTTACTTTTCTGAAGTATCTGATGGTTCCTTCCGTAGGCTTCATCAGTCCCAGAATGAGACGCATGAGGGTAGTCTTGCCACCACCGTTTGGTCCGATGATGCCAAGATAATCGTCTTGATATACGGTGAGATTTACGTCGCTGAGCACCTGCTTGCCGTCATATCCGGCAGATAGGTGCTCTATTTTTATGATTGGAGTCATATGATTGTAGTTTTTACTTCCCAACAACGATTTTCTTGCCCTGTACCGCTGCTGCAGCTTCCTGCATCGCCCAGTTCCAGTCGCCCTGCAATGGATTGATATCCATTGGTTTGGTGTGGCTCTCCTTGATGAAGGTTGTGGTGTTGCGGTTGGCAAATTCTGCCTGTATCAGGCAGAACTTGATCTTTTCTTTTCTGGCTCTCTCTATGAGGCTCTTCAGCTGGGAGGCACTAGGCTCCCTGCCTTCTTCCTCTATGGCAAGCTGCTCCAGCTGGTAATCACGGGCAAAGTAGGTGAGGATAGGGTGATAGATCACAAACTTGCGTACCAGGTCTGGGTCCTTTTTGAAGCTCTCCTTGATGGTGCTGTCTCTCTTGTCGATGATGCTGAGCAGCGACTGGTAGTTCTTCTCGAAGAAAGCCTTGTTCTTCGGCTCCAGTTCGCAGAGCGCCTTGAGGATGTTGCTGGCTATGATGCGGGCGTTGCTGCAACTCATCCATACGTGTGGGTCGATGTTGCCACCCGGAGTCTTGGCAGGCTTGATGCCCACGGAAGTATCTATCACTTTCATATCTGGAGCGTTGTCCTGCAGCTTCTTCATCCAGGTCTGCTCAAAACCGATGCTGCCCACTTTCAGATAGAGGGCACTCTTCGAAAGCTCCATCATCTGCTGGGCGTATGGTTCGTAAGTCTCCGGGTTGTTGCCATTCGATACCATCACGTTGACATCCACCTTGCCTTTGGCAATTTGATCTACGAAATACTTGTAGGGGGAAATCGTAACTGTAACCGCAGGCTTCTCTTTTCCGGAAGTCTTTCCCGAATCAGCCTGTTTCTGAGATGTACCCTTGCATCCGGCAAGAATGACACATAATATAATAAGGTATAGAAATCTCTTCATATATTAAAATCTTCTTATGTTATAAATCGGCTTATATGTTTATACGATGAAGCTGAGACCATAAACCAATAGGATATATCTCAGCACTTTTCCGATGGTGATGCTGATGGTAGAGATGATGATATTGGCTCTTGTCAGCCCCAGCACGATGGTGATGGCGCTTCCCAAAATCGGGATGAAGGCGAAGAAGCCCATCCAGGCACCTCTATCAGCCATGAATCTTTCTGCCAGATCCAGTTTCTCCTTCTTCACGTGCAGATATTTCTCTATCCATTCCATCTTGCCCAGTCTGCCTACACCATAGTTGAACAGCGAGCCCAATACATTTCCTATGCTGCCATATATCACCAGAGGGATGGGATCCAAACCTGCTGCCTGCAAGCCCGACATCACTACCTCGCTGCTGAAAGGAAAGAAACTGCCGGCAAGAAAGGCGGAAACAAGCATGCCCCAATAGCCCCAGTTGATTAAAAAGTCTATTATGTAACCCATTGAATATTATTTGTTTAATATTCTTGATGCAGCGTTTCGCTGCATCAAGTCTATCTCTGAATAACTCTTATCTCTGAATCAATCTTATCCCTGAATAGCCTGCAGCAATATCGTTTCCGGAATGAAGATATTGTATAGCAATATCAATACCATGATGATCAGCGCCGAGATAAAGACAATGTTCGCCAGCTTTCCCTTAGTGTAGGTGATGAAGTGAGCGGTGAGTGGTGCCGTATTTACAATCATGATGCTGCCCAACTCCTTGATATGCTGAGGCTGCAGGATGATGAAGGCAAGACTCACATAGTTGATCAGAATGAATGAATTGTAGATCATTCGGGTACGGATCTTATCTGCATAAGAGGTATGCAGGAAGTGTATGCTGCCTAATGTGCTCAGGATGATGAGGAACAGGAGATTCACCACCTCGTGGTCGGTAACCTGCGAATAATCGAACAGATCATGATAGTTGATGAATTCTGCAAAATGACTGATCAGTCCATCTATATTATTGGTGTAGGCGAAGTAACCCGCTGAGAACCAATACGGCATAATGAGACCGATGATAGATGCAAAGAAGTTTCGGATGCTGAAGGAATTGGTGAATACCATCATCATCAGCCACAGGAAGGGCAGGAAATATCCCACCTGGATGAACACCAGCGAGGCGAGTCCTACGCAGAAGAAGGCATAGAAGGTCCATCCTGCCGCCCGCTTGTCCTGGTAACTGTTCCAGATGATGAGGTAGAAGGCGATGGAGCACATCGTCACGATGCTTGCCTTGAAGGAGGGTGTAGGCAGAGAGGTCATGGTGATGAACACCAGGAAACTGCAGGACACCATTCGGCTGTAGGTTCGCATCAGGGAATTATGGTTGTTGAGCTCCACCATCAGCAGGGTAGAGAGAATGGTGAAGGCGAACTGCACCCAAATGTTAGCTACTAAAAAACCTACAGCAACCCATACCAAGGCGGCAAGGGTTGCTGTTACAGGTAGAGCGTAGCGGCTAGCCGCCACTTTATTTTGAAAAGTTTTCTTTCTTAACATCTAATTTTTTGAAAAATGATGAAGCTTTTGCCCTTTCAGGGCGTCTGGCTGCCAATACAATGTCTGGGAGCTTCTGCCCTTTACCTTTCCCTTCGGCCGGTGACCGTTGGTTCAGGGCGTGTGGAGCCTATGGATTAAAGATCTTGTCCGATATCAGAGCGGAAGTACTTGTCTGTGAACTGAATCTTCTGTGCCTCGGCAAAGCTCTTCTTCAGAGCCTCTTCCTTATCCTTGCCGTAGCTGCTTACGCAGATTACACGGCCGCTATTGGTTACAACCTTTCCATCCTTCATGGCTGTACCAGAGTGGAAAACTACAGAACCTTCCACATCATTGATACCATGGATAGGATAACCCTTCTTGTAAGCCTCTGGATAACCACCGCTTACGAGCATCACGCAGACTGCTGTACGCTCATCAAACTCGATGCTGCGCTTGTCAAGATCGCCGGCAGCTACACCCTCGAAGAGATCCACGATGTCGCTCTTCAGGCGGAGCATCACGCTCTCTGTCTCTGGGTCACCCATACGGCAGTTGTACTCGATAACCATTGGCTCGCCCTCTACATTGATCAGACCGAAGAAGATGAAGCCCTTGTAGTCGATGTTCTCTTCAGCCAGACCCTCTACGGTAGGACGGATGATGCGCTCATCCACCTTCTGCATCCACTCCTTGGTTGCGAATGGCACAGGGGTAACGCTACCCATACCGCCGGTGTTCAGACCGGTATCGTGCTCGCCGATGCGCTTGTAGTCCTTAGCCTCAGGCAGAATCTTGTAGTTCTTGCCATCGGTCAATACGAATACGGAGCACTCGATACCGCTGAGGAATTCCTCGATAACTACGCGTGCAGAAGCGTTGCCGAACATACCGCCGAGCATCTCCTTGAACTCCTTCTTAGCCTCTTCCAGGGTAGGAAGGATGAGAACACCCTTACCGGCGCACAATCCGTCAGCCTTCAATACGTATGGAGCCTTCAGAGTCTCCAGGAACTTCAAGCCTTCTTCTACGTGCTCGCCGTCGAAAGTCTCATACTGAGCTGTCGGAATGTTGTGGCGCTTCATAAACTGCTTGGCGAAGTCCTTGCTTCCTTCCAGCACGGCACCAGCCTTTGATGGACCAATCACAGGGATGTTCTGGGTGCGAGGGTCTGCCTTGAAGTCATCATAGACACCCTTTACCAGTGGGTCTTCCGGACCTACTACCACCATATCAACACCATTCTCGACAGCGAAGTTCTTGAGTGCCTCGAAGTCGTCAGCCTTGATATTCACATTCTCGCCGACATTCTGAGTACCGGCATTGCCAGGAGCGATAAAGAGTTTCTCACACTTCTCGCTCTGAGCGATTTTCCAAGCTAAGGCGTGCTCGCGGCCACCGCCTCCTAACAATAATATTTTCATCGTAGTTACGTTTAATAATTCTTCTATTATATGTTACAATCAGGATATTGGTCTTCTCCTTCTTTTACAATCAGGATAGATATTTACTCCTTTTTGCATCCAAATTCCTAATTTGCTGCAAAATTACTAAATTTCAGCGAACTATACAAGCAAAAAGCCTAAAATCTTTATCGCATATAGTTCTTATAGATTTCATAATAGATATTCGGCCATCCGTAGATGGCTATCCTCTCCAGTTCCTTGTAGAGTTCCGGTATGTCATCTATCAGCTTCACCAGGTCGGGATTGTATCGGGTTCCTGCGCCTTTCCTCAGCTCTTCCATCACTTTTTCGAAGCTCTTTTCCTGCTTGTAGTTTCTGCCTACTCGCTCGGTGGCAGCCTGCATGCAGTCGCACAGGGTTATGATATCTATCATGAAGCGGTAAGGCGACTTGGTGTTGTCGAAGTCGCTTGGATAGCCTCCCTTGCCGTTGTACCATTTATGATGTCCCAGCGTGGTATCGTGGTAGGATTTCAGCTCCTTCGAAATCTTCAGGTATTTCAGTCCCAGTCGGGGATGCATTCTGATGATTCTGCGCTCCTCATCGGTCAGCTGCCGATAGTCATTGTTCACCACGCTTACGATGCTGTTCTTGCCAATGTCGTGACAGAGTGCAGCATGGGTGATGAAGGTGATGAGCTGTCGCTGATGAAGCCTTACCTGCCATTTGCTGCTGATGCCCAGCTTTCCTACCAGCAGTTCCCGCCTGTGCTTGATGATGGCTTTCATCATGGCTTCTGCAAGTCGTGCCACGTGGGTAGAGTGGGCGTAGGTAGTTACCTGCGTTGCCACGTTCAGTTCCATCACGAATCCTATTCTTTCCTTATCGTTCAGGTATTTGATGAGTCGGGGATTGGTGCTCACATTTTCCAGAGTCTGATTATACTGTGTGAAGTTCTGCTGGTCTTTGCGATGTCTGAACATCCTGATAATGTCTTCACAGAACATCTTTACGTGCTCCTTTTTGTAATTGGCTGAAACTCTGGCGGTATCTACGATGAAAGCCAGGTCGGTATAATGAGACATCAGCGAATTGAAGGCATTTACCCCCAGAACTTTTTGTCGTGTAAGTGGTTTGATTAGCGTTTCGTATATTTCCTCGGCTTCCTTCAAGGCCGTGCTTGTCCGGATTTCTCCCATTTTTAGCTTCAAGACGATGAGGTTGAGCTTCGTAGAGGTACTGAGTCCTACGGTATCCGGATATTGTCTTATCACTCGTCTTACCAATGCGTCTCCTTCTTTCTTTTCTATCAGTTCCGGATTGGTGAGATAGATTCCTCTTACTATCTCCAAGTCTCTGTTTTTGATTCGGTTAATCCATAGCTGCCTTCTCTTTTCGGGTACTTCCAGTTGGTCTGCCGTATGATTTCTAGCCAGTTCTTCCAGCTTTTCGTATCTTTCCTGCAGTTTTTTCAGGGGTTGGATATGGTGGAGTGTCCATGCAGATAGGCACAGATCCTGTAGGGCATAGCCGTACAGACCCAGTTCCTCAGGCGTATGGCAGTGTGCACTGTCGGCTACGTATGCAATGCAATCGTATGCTTTTTTCAAAGTCTCGTTGTCTCTATCCAGCTTCCATATCAGGTAATAGGATGAACCCTTCCAGCTCATGGCTCTCAGAAATTCGTAGTTCCTTTCCGGGCGTTTTCTGAAATTCCGAATCAGAATATCCGTAACCCTGTTTGTGATGAATGGATCCGTCAGGGCATAGGCGTAGTTATGAAAGAAGTTTTTGTCCAGACTGTCGTAGGCTGCATCCGGCAGAATGGTCTCCTTCGTAGTGTCTGCCATATCGGTTTTGAAATAATCTACAATGCTATTCAGCAGCTTCTCGTTCTCGTTATAGATCTTATGGTTCTTCTGGCTTCTAGTCATAAAGAATCTTACCCATTCGTCGTGGTTGTGGATACTGAAGATGCTGTCGTTGTAGCGATTATAGGTGATGCGGTTCTGAGATAGCTTGTCGAAGATGAATTTAAAGTCGGGGATGCTCTGTTTAGAAACAAAAAGCTCTTTACCTGCCACTTGCAGGTGGCAGGCAAAGAGTATGGTGGTAATTAATAAAATTACTTTTCTTATCTTGTTAGTCATCTTTTTGTTCCGAAGATTTGTTTTACTTCAGATAGACTCTTGGATATATTGCCATCCGAATTTTCTTCAGATAGAGTCTCTTATACATTTATAACTTTTCTTTTTATTTCAGGTAGTCGAAGAAGTAGTTGCTGATTCTTTCGTGCAGGTGAGTGCTCTGATGACCTCGCATGTTGTGAGGCTCACCTGGATATACGAAGAAATCTGGCTGGGTACCTGCTGCGATACAAGCCTTCAGGAAGGTGAGGCAGTGCTGTGGCACTACGGTCACATCGTTCAAGCCCTGGATAATCTGCAGCTTACCCTTCAGATTCTTAGCCTGATAGAGCAGGGATGTCTTCTTGTAACCCTCTGGGTTGGTCTGTGGGGTATCCATATAGCGCTCGCCATACATCACCTCGTACCAGTGCCAGTCGATTACCGGACCGCCTGCTACGCCTACCTTGAATACGTCAGGATAGTTGGTCATCAGCGAGATGGTCATGAATCCACCGAAGCTCCATCCGTGAACACCAATCTTGTCGGCATCTACGTAAGGCAGGGTCTTCAGGTACTCTACACCCTTCATCTGGTCCTTCATCTCTACCTGACCCAGCTGGCGGAAGGTAGCCTGCTCGAAAGCCTTGCCACGGTTCTCGCTACCACGGTTGTCGAGGATGAAGAGCAGATAGCCCTTCTCTGCCATGTAGGTTTCCCAGCCACGGCTAGAGTAGTTCCAGCGGACATCCACGTTGTGGGCGTGAGGTCCACCATATACATATATAATGGTAGGATACTTCTTGTTAGGGTCGAAGTTCACCGGCTTCACCATTCTCCAGTAGAGGTCGGTCTCGCCGTCGTCAGCCTTGATCGAACCGCAGCTGTATTCAGGCACGTTGTAGCCCTTCCATGGGTTCTTGGCTGTGAAGTAAGCGGTGCGCTTGCCGTTCTCGGTGTTTACGATGGCAATCTTGCGAGGCACGGTAGGAGTAGAGTAGTTGTCATAGATAAACTGTCCGTTCCCGCTCAGGGTAGCGTTGTGCCAGCCCTTGCCGCAATCGTCCATCATGGTGCGCTTGCCGGTCTTGGTATCTACGGTGAAGATGTTTCGCTGGATAGGAGAGCATTCGTTGGATGCGATGATGATGCTCTTGCGCTTGGCGTTGAAGCCGAGCACTTCCATCACTTCCCATTTACCCGATGTCAACTGCTTGATTTCGAGCGATTCCGTGTTGCTCGCCATGCGGCTGCCGTGCTTGCCCAGGGTGCAGAGATAGAGGTGGTTGTACCCATCCTTGCGGCTCTGCATGATAAAGCTGTTGCTGTCCCAAGGAAGGAACTGGATAGGGTGGCAAGGCTCCACGTATTTCTCATCGGTCTCGCGATAGAGCTCGCCGGTCTTCTCGCCGGTCTCTGCACTGTAGGCAGTAAGGCGACAGTCGTTCTGGTCGCGGTTCAACTCAAACATGTAGATGGTCTTGCTGTCCGGACTCCATGCGATGTTGGTGAAGTAGCGGTCTGTAGGGTCGCCTGCCTTCAGATAGACAGTCTTGCCTGTCATGCAGTCGAATACGCCCACGGTAACCTTGTGCGATGTTTCGCCCGTCATCGGATACTTGTCTGGTGCAGGCTTGGCGCAGCAGGTCTCTGTCTCAGGATGATTGAAGTAATCAATCTCCGGGATATCCACCTGCGGATAATCCGTCACCATGCTCTGGTCCATGCGGTAGAAGGCGAGCAGTTCGCCGTTAGGGCTCCAGAAGGTTCCCTTGCTGATGCCGAACTCATCGCGGTGAACACTCTGACCATACACGATAGAGCGGCTGCCGTCTGTAGAGATCTGGAAATCGTGAGACTTCTTCTCTCTTGTCATGGCATTGTTGGTTACGTCGAAGGTGCGCACATAGAGGTTGCTGCCCTTCAGATAGGCGAATGCATTCTGCTGTGCGTTAGCTTCGAGGAGGTTCTCGCCATCTTCAAACTCCATCTCGCTCAGCAGCTTATGCTTCTTGAAGTCGATGGTGTAGGTCTTGCTGCCGTTGCTTACCATCACGATGCTCTTTCCTGCGAAAGGGAACTGAGCGTTGTAGAGGGCTCTTACCTTGATGTCCTTGGTAGGAGCAATCCACTGGTTGATATCGTTGATACCGAAGAGTTTTGTCTCCTTTCCGGTAGTCTTGTTTACGAGATAGCATGCCTCGATGTCCTGATGGATAAGTTCATTTCCCCACCAGGTGCACCAGCGGTTCTTTGCCACCATGTTGCGGTAGTTGTTGCCACCGAAGTTCAGGTCTTCCAGTGTGAAGGCTTTCTCGCCCTTCTGTGCAGGAACCACGCCCTGAGCCTGTATCTCGGTTGCATTCATTGCCATCATGGAAATCATAGCTGCAAAAGATAATTTATAAATTGAATTCTTCAGATTCATCATTCTTTTCTTGTTTTTTATTTCTAGTGATACTGCGTTTTATCAAGAACGCAAGTCTGCTAGGCGTTCCGCCGGATTTGTAATCCGGCGTTAAAAAATGTCCTAACCTATTTCGGCTCTGCGGATTTGCAATCCGCAGCAAAGGAGAATGCCTTTCCTTTTGTTGGGGGATTACAAATCCCCCGGTTTTAATAGGTCGAACCTTTTTTACGGCGGATTGCAAATCCGCCGGGACGCCAGTAAAGGACAGAACTTTCGCAAGTGGGGAAGTCTCGCCGGATTTGCAATTCTGCCGGGACGCCATACGCCCTGAAAGGGCAGAAGCTCTTAGCCCAGGGCAACACCCTGGGTTAAACATGCAATCAACAAGGCGCCCTGAAAGGGCAAAAGCTTCCATTTATTCAGCTTTTGCCCTTTCAGGGCGCTTGTTTTATATGTTCTCTAGTTAAAGAAATGTAAAAAGCAAACGAATATGTGGATTTTCGAATAAAAAGTGATAATTTTGTACTTCGAAACTGGAAAGGTGCTCGAGTGGCTGAAGAGGCACGCCTGGAAAGCGTGTATTCCCCTAAAGGGAATCGGGGGTTCGAATCCCCCTCTTTCCGCTTTTTTATATATATAATAAGGTATATATGATTATGAAGAAAAATACAGCTATTGCGCGTTTCGCAATATTCATTTTCACTGGAATGTGTTCTCTGCCTGTCATGGCACAAGACGAGAATATCGGATTTCATCAAGCTCTTAAGACGAAGTTCATAGAGGGTAATGCCGGCTTTATGTCGCTCGTTGCCATCGCTCTCATTGTGGGTCTGGCTTTCTGTATTGAGCGCATCATCTATCTCAGCCTTTCTGAAATCAATGCCAAGAAGCTGATGCAGGATATCGACCAGAAGGTAGAGGCTGGAGATGTGGAAGGTGCCAAGGAACTTTGCCGCAATACCCGTGGACCTGTAGCTTCTATCTGCTATCAGGGATTGATGCATATAGATGAGCATCTCGATGATATCGAGCGCTCGGTAAGTGGATATGGCACCGTACAGGCTGCCAACCTGGAGAAGGGATGCTCCTGGATCAAGCTCTTCATCGCCATGGCTCCTTCCCTCGGATTCCTGGGTACGGTGATTGGTATGGTGATGGCTTTCGACCAGATTCAGCAGGCGGGAGATATCAGTCCTACCATCGTGGCTTCGGGTATGAAGGTGGCGCTGATTACTACCATCTTCGGTATCATTGTAGCCTTGATTCTGATGGTGTTCTATAACTATATCCTTTCCAAGGTAGAACATCTCACCAGTCAGATGGAAGAATCGGCTGTAACTTTGATGGATATTATCGCCAAGAATAAGTGAAGAGTGAAGAAACAACGTTCAAAGTTGAAAGTTCCATGTTGAAAGTTCAAAGTTCAAAGTTCAAAGTTCAAAGTAACAAGTCTGCCGAACAGATATCTCAGAAGGTTTTCCGTCTGATGATAGGTTTGGCTGTGCTGGTTTTCGGTCTGTTCTATCTGATAGGCTATGATTTGCCTTTCGATGAGAACCCCGACTTCAATGCCCCTCTTTTTACCGATGTGCTCATCTTCCTGATGTGGCTTTTCCTGATAGGAGGAATAGGCTTGGCGGTCTATTCGATGGTGAAGGATTACCGGAGCAGCAGGTCGGAGGCTGTGGCGAATGGTGTGCCGGTGCGTCGTATCTTCCGCATCACCTGGCTTACCTTGCTGGCAGTTCTGATTCTTACCTTCCTCTTGGGAGGTTCCGCCCCGATGCTCATCAACGGCGAAAACTACGCCGACTGGTTGTGGCTGAAACTTTCTGATATGTTTGTCATCACCTCGCTGCTGATGTTGCTGGCAGGCATTGGAGCTGTTTGCTTCGGTGCCACCCGATATATCCGAAAGAAGCAGTAACAGCCTGTAATTATCAATCAAAAAAATAGTTAGTATCATATCATAAAGCAATGCTGATAAGAAGGAATCGTAACGAAACCCCGGGATTGAATACCACCTCAACAGCTGACATCTCGTTTATGCTGCTGATATTCTTCCTTGTAACCACATCCATGGATGTGGATAAGGGATTGTTGCGCCAGCTGCCTTCGCCTGAACCTCAGAAGAAGGAACAGCAGGAATCGGTGGTGGATAAGAACAGTCTGATGGCGATTCATCTTACGGCTGGAGATACGCTGCTGGTGAACAACCAGCCGATGAAGCTGGAAAATCTGAAGCAGGAAGCCGTCCGCTTGGTACATCGCCTGGGTAAGAAGCATCTGATTTCCATCGAGAGCGACCGTGATGCCAACTACAACCTCTATTTCCAGATGCAGAATGAGTTGATGGAAGCCTATGCGCAACTTCGCAATGAGGCAGCCCAGAAGAAATATCATAGAGACTTTGCGCTTTTGAACAATGATCAGAAGGAGCAGGTGCGTAAGATCTGTCCTCAGCGCATTACGGAGTCGTATGCCAATGCGATGACTCATGAAGACAAGAGTGTAGATGCTGATGCGGAAGAGAAACAGGAAACCCAGTCAACCCAGGAGAAAGGAGGCGCCAAATGATGAATTTTCGTAAAAAATCGCATTCGGTTCCGGAATTGAATACGTCATCTTTGCCGGATCTGATTTTCTCGGTACTCTTTTTCTTTATGATCGTTACCCACATGCGACAGGTTACCTTAAAGGTGGAATGTCGTATGCCTGAAGGAAAGAATCTCACACGCCTGACCAAGAAGTCGGCTGTAAGTCATATTTATATAGGAAAGCCAACCAAGGATCTGCAGGGCAAATACGGCTCAGGTACCCAGATACAGATGAATGACAAGTTTGCCAGTGCTTCTGATGTGCAGGATTATATCTCTGCTGAGAAGAAGCGGATGTCGCCTGAAGACCAGAAACTGATGACCGTTTCTATCAAGGCAGACCAGGACACCAGGATGGGAGTGATTACCGATGTGAAGCAGGCGCTGCGCCAGGCAAAAGCATTGAAAATAAGCTATTCTGCTGTTGAAAAAAGGAAATAATATGCTCTAAAAGGAAAAATAATATTAATTTATTATTTTTTTTATTAGAAAAGTTGCTTTTTTTAAAGAAAAGTGCTACCTTTGCAGGCAAATAATAATTAATTATGGCAAAACAAGTATTAGATTCATTAGATAGGCATATTCTGAAGCTGATTTCTCAGGATGCCCGAATTCCATTTCTGGAAGTAGCACGTGCTTGTAATGTAAGCGGTGCTGCCATTCATCAGCGTGTAGCTAAACTCACTAACCTTGGCATTATTAAAGGCTCTCAATTTGTTATCGATCCCGAGAAGATTGGTTACGAAACCTGTGCATATATGGGACTGTTCCTCAAGGAACCTGAGAAGTTTGATCAGGTGGTAGAAGAACTCAAGAAGATTCCTGAGGTAGTAGAGTGTCATTATACTACGGGCGGTTTTGATATGTTCATCAAGATTTATGCAGTCAACAACCACCATCTCCTGGAGATTATCCACGATAAGTTGCAGCCATTGGGTCTTTCCAGAAGCGAGACCATCATCTCCTTCAATGCAGCCATCGACCGTCAGCTTTCTCTGAAGGATATTCAGCAGGTTGCTGATGAGGATGATGAGACAACAGAAGAATAAGTATTTATTTTCTGATATAGGTGAGGAATGAGAACGACAACCCGTTTTCATTCCTCATTTCTTTTTCCGTCACTTCCCAAGCCGAACAGTCGATGGCAGGGAAGAAGGTATCTGCCTGTTCCGGCTCCTTATCTACGAGGGTGAGATAGAGTTTCCGGGCAGCAGGAAGAGCCTGGCGATAGATGCTTTCTCCGCCAATGATGAAGATTTCTTCCGGACTGGCTATTCCTGCATCTTCCTTGGGGGCAGACAAGGAGTCGCCTTGTGCAGCCCTGAGTGCTTCTTCCAGGGTAGGATATACTTCGCCCCCATCGATCTCTTTCAGACTTTTAGAGACAACGATGTTGCGGCGATGTGGAAGAGCACCGTTAGGGAGCGAATCAAATGTCTTTCTGCCCATGATGATGGTATGCCCCGTGGTAAGTTCACGGAAGCGGACCATATCTGATGGTAAATGATAGAGCAGTCGGTTCTGGTAGCCGATGGCTCTATTGTCTTTAGAGATGCAAGCGATGATGCTGATCATATTCATTCCTGATGATTGGTTCTTCTTGATGAATTCTTATCTTGTTTCTTGATACTTATTTCTTGCTGATGACACAGGGTTCTTCCGGCACGTGGCTGCTCTTGATTTTCCACTCTTGTGGATAGAGGTTGTTGGCACGGTTGCCGATGTTCTTCTCCCAGCCCAGAGGCATCTGCTGATAGGCAACGAGCACGTAGCCTTTGGGGGTGTCTGCAGGAAGATTCACAGCCTCTTTGCGCAGGTAGCGGATGGCATCCTCGTAGGAGAGTTCTACCTGTGGGAAGACCTCAGTGTTGAGCTCGGTGGAGAGTGCCAGACTCTGGTCGGGAATGATGTCTTTGCCCTTGCTTGTTCCCAGTTTGATGCCGGCATGTATCACCTTCAGGTTTCTGGCAGCATCCTCATAGATGCTTTTCCATCGGCTTGGGATGGCATAGAAGTTATCGTCTTCGGCTATCGTTTCATAGTCGGAAGACTTCAGCCAGTCTGTTGGAACCTGCAGACTCTTTCCCTTGTTTCCTCTGTTCTTTCCTTTATCCTTGTTCTTGTCTTTCTTTTTCTTTTTATCCTCCTTCTCCATTTCCGGTTCTCCCTCTTTTCTGAGTACCGCGAGGAAGATGCCTTCTCCGCGCGTCTTGCCTGGGAGGAAACGATAGACAGGGATGTCTGTGCCGATGAGATTGCCCGTGATATTCCATGCTTCATCAATATCGTTGAGTGCGATAGCATCAGCCCCCAGCTCCTCACAGATCCAGGCGATATTCTCTTCGTCTTCGTGGGCATTGAAGGTGCAGGTAGAGTAGATGAGGAGACCGCCGGGTTTCAGACAGTTCCAGATATCGCTTACGATTTCACGCTGCAGATGCCAGCAGTTGTCCACATTCTGCAGGCTCCATTCGCTGATGGCGCCATCATCCTTGCGGAACATACCTTCGCCGGAGCAGGGAACATCCGTGAGGATGACATCAAACTGAAGCTTCGACTTCTTGTAGTCGCGTGGATAGTTGTTGGTGACAATCATATCAGGATGACCGAACTTCTGGATATTCTCTGCAAGAATCTGCGATCGGGTGCGCATCGGTTCGTTGCTGAAAAGAAGACTGCCTTCCGGCAGGGCAGCACGTACGGCGGTAGATTTTCCACCTGGAGCCGCACAGAGATCGAGCATCATCACGGGTTCGTGAACGAGTTGTCGGATCACCAGATCCACGAACATGGAAGAAGCCTCCTGCACGTAATACTTTCCGGCATGGAGCCATGGGTCGAAGGTGAAGTTAGGACGGGTGGAGAGATAACGGCCGGTGGAAGGGCACCATGGAATCGATTCGCCCGCAACATCTTCTCCCTCCTTGCATTTGAAAGGATTGAGGCGGATACTGGTAGGTGCTTCTCCCTCGGTGATGCCCTGTTTCAGTTGCTGGAACAGTTCATCGCCCATCAACTCTTGGGTATATTGGATGAAATCTTCTGGTAATGTCTTCATATTATGCCTTTATTCTTGATTTTGTTTGCAAAAATAAGAAAAATTTCGTTTCTTTGCAACTAATTTCCCAAGAGATGCGTCTAAGACATAGAAAAAATAATAAATAACAAGGTAAAACTATAAAAATATTGTTAGATATGAAGAAAGCGATATTAACATTGGCGCTCATCATGAGCATCGGAGCTACCCAGGTATCTCTGGCATCTTCGGCTCCAAAACATCGTTATCATCCAACTACCCAACAGGTGGATAAGCAGGCTTCTCCTGCCGCAGCAAAGCAGGAAGATAAGCAGGCTACTGCCGGGCAGGCATCCGCAGTTCAGGATGATGAGGCGATTGCTGCCTATTCTGATACAACCGCAACGGATACTATCGACTATGCTGATGTAGATGACAATGAAAACCATTCTTATCATTCCAAGTACAGTCTGGGCAACTATGATGATCCTTTCGATTTCATCGGTTCGGTATTTGGTGGCGGGGCGCTGTCAGTTGTCGTCATCTTCTGTATCATCTTCGGTCTGCTGTTTGTCTTTGCTCCGCTGATCATCGTGTTCCTGGTTATCAGATATCTGATTCGCCGCCACAACGACCGGATGAAGTTGGCGGAGATGGCGATGGAGAAGGGCATCAATGTTCCGGAAAGCGACCGTCCGATTGACAAACAGAGCGATGAATATCTGGTGAAGCGAGGATTGAGAAATGCCTTCCTGGGAGCTGGCTTGTGCGCCATGTTCGCTTGGTGGGAGGCTGACTTCCTGGCTGGTATCGGAGCCTTGGTCTTCTTCTATGGATTGGGACAGACCCTGATAGGTTCACTTCCAGCCATCAAGGATTGGTGGAGAAACCGCCATGGCAATCAGGGCACAGGTTATAATGGAACTCCGGTGTAAAAATCAAGCAACAGTTATTAGTTAATATATATAGTGGAAAAGTTATCCGATATTTCTCTCGTCACGAAGGTGGTGATGCTTCACGACCGCAAGTCGTTCGACTTGCTGGTCAAGAAGTATCAATCACCTGTTCGTGGGTTCTTCCTACGGCAGACGCTGGGGGATGCGCAGCTGAGTGACGACTTGGCGCAGGATACCTTTGTGAAGGCTTATACCCATCTGTCAAGTTTCAAGGGTACAGCCAGCTTCTCCACTTGGCTTTATCGTATCGCCTATAATGTGTGGTATGATTATACCCGCAGTCATAAGGAGACGCAGGATATTGATACGCCGGCGGTTACCCGGCAGAATGCGCAGGGAGTGAATGCCGGACTGAAGATGGATTTGCTCAATGCCCTGCGGATATTGAGTGAGAACGAACGGACATGCATCACGCTGCAGCTGATGGATGGTCTTTCTATAGATAAGATAGCAGAAGTGACGGGAATGGCGCAAGGCACCATCAAGTCGCATCTCTCTCGTGGAAAACAGAAACTTGCAAGTTACTTAAAGCATAATGGTTATGACCGATAAAATGATAGATAATAGAAATGGTATGGAGCTTGAACCGCTGAGCGCCACGGACGATCAGCTCCTTCAGGCTTTCTTTGCCGATAACAGGATGGAGGAGGTTCCGGATGATGGATTCTCTGATAGGGTGATGCAGGCATTGCCGGGTCTTGATCCGGAAAAGACCGTGCTGGCTCTTGATCAGAAGCAGGCTTTGGCTAAGCGTCTTCGATTGGAACATCTGTGGACGGCAGCCTGTGTGGCTGTCGGCGTAGTGGCTGCTGTGGTTTGCCAGGGATGGGAGCAGATACAGGGCTGGCTCTTCTCCATGAAGATAGATTTCCTGCTGACCGGTTCCCGTGCCCTTACCCATGTGCTTGATACAATCATGCAGACGCAGAATCTCCTGATGATGCTCGCTGGCATCGTAGTCCTCGTGATGGTTTGGGGATATAATGAGCTGGCAGATGCCAGATGATAGGAATATAGGTATAAAACATATCCGATAACTCTCTGGCTAAACAATATGTGTTAAATTTGGGGAGTGGCATACAGAAAATGATAAAATCTGACACGTAATCCAACTATTTTTCGTACTTTTGCAAAAAGTTATCTCTATACGATTAAGATTATGCACAACAAGAACCTATCGACTTGGCTTCCACAACCATCATGTATGGTTGCAGCTGAGGACATAAAGTAGAATAGGATTTATGAAACCGGATGGTACGAGTTCTTTTTCTACAGCCGACGAGAAACTTGTTTCTCCAGAGGGCAGCCACGTTACAGAGCCAGACGTAAAGACTGGTCCTGCGATAAAGAAGTATCGTCACTCGGATGGAACAACCTGGTCTTACATCTTCGTTCACAACAGTAAAGTGAAGAAGTTGGAAATGCTGTTGGAGGAGGACGGAAGAACCTATTTCGTGCATAAGACAGTCCGCTATTTCAGAAAACAAGGCAAACATAAGGTACGGCATCAGGAAGTGCCGACCGTCAGTGGTCTGGTCTTCTTCCAGGGTTATCCTAAAGAGATACAAGCCTATCTCGACCAGTACTTCCCAAACGTTCGCCTATGCAAAAATTGTAGCACAGGCAAGGTGGCAGAGATCCCCGATGCGCAGATGCAACCCTTCATGCGTGTCGCAGAGACATCACCTGATCGCATCCGTTTCCTGCTCCATCCTTACCATTATTATGCTCGCAACCGCATCCTCCTCCGTATCACCACTGGTGAGTTGGCAGGACTGGAAGGTTACATCATCCGTATCGACCGAGACCGTCGCCTGGTGATGGACGTCGGTGGACTGAGTGTAGCCATCAGCGGTGTTCATGCCGAACATTTTGAGGAAGTGGAGCCAGACAAGACACGACTAGCCAACGAGGAAATCTTCTACCAGCGCAACCTGCAGGAACGGCAAGTGCTGATAGACCGCTATTTCCATCCAGTGAAAGACGACAAGGAAGTGGCGTTGCAGGCAGAAAACATCGATTATCTGAGAAAGTACGCCTTGGATGAGTTGTCAAACACCCGAATCACCCACAATGACGCATGGAACATCTATTCCTTCATCATAGAGGAGATTGGTTACTATTATTCCCCATTCGTAGAACAGTTCAAGGAACACCTCAACCCCATCATGCGTGAAGGGAGCAAGGTACTCCAGGAAATGGAACAGATCATAGCAAGTCCTCATATCACTCCAAATAACAAGCCGAGATATGAGAGTGATTATCAGAGACTCCTGTCGCAATATGAATACCTGTTCTAATCGAAAAAACACCCCTAAAATTTGGTAGTTTCACCGAAAACCCTTATATTTGCAGGCGTAATTGAAATAAAAATAAAGAATTATGGGAAAGATCATTGATAAGACGATAACAAAGATAGTTACAGAAGAGGGTGTCTCTCTCTTTCGTCGTGTAACTAAGGTTTTGATGCCAAATGGCAAGTATCGTTATCCTATAGATTATTTCGATGCAACTCCCGGAGTTGTTAAGGTTTCGAAAGAAGAAATGGATAAGGTAGCAATACCTGTTTATAAAAAGTTAATCTAATGGAAATCCCATCATGCCTATATCGTAAGAGTTGAATGTTATAAGAAACACGCTTATTGTGTGAAGTTCTTCGATAAGGCAAACATCAACAGTAAAAATAAGTTTAGTCTTCGTTCCAATACTTTCGAGGCGAGAACGATACTCTATACGATGTTTCATATAATGTTAGATGTATTGAAGCGAGATGAAAAAGCTTCTTTCTTTTTTATTGGAGCAGAAGACGAAAAAGATCAGGATGGAATGGTATCCCGTCGTTTCCGTCTTTATCGTCGTTTCGTGCTTTCAACGGTTTCTGATGACAAGTTCGAGCATTTTAGAAGAAATGATTTATCTTTGTACATACTTGTAAATAAGGAATATGTAGAAGATACCGCTTCGTATGCTGATGAGTTAGCCGGTATTGTACAGCGATTGATGCACTAGTACCCTTTTCGTTAGCCAGGCGGTCCCATCCCGCACAACCTGGCGAGACCTTTGATTGGTCCGCCAACCCTATAGCGCAGCGGTTCTGAGCACCGGAGGGCGGTTACATCCCCTGTCCCCTGAGGGGAAAGGGGCTTGGGGAAAGCGGTGGAGCCCTCTTTAAGGGTAAAGAGGGACGGGGTGATTTTCGAAAAACCTCATTCGAGCGACGACCAGTGCAGATCGATACTGCAATGGGGAGCAAAATATAACTTTTTTCAAAAACTGATAGGTGTAATTACTTGTAATATAGTGGGGACGCTGTATTGGTGATATAAGGAAGTCAGTCAGAATCTCCTGATTGTGGAATTTTCTTACAAATTCAAGATTTAATCTCTTCAAAACTTACGGATTTCCGACCAGAAAATCTTTCTTGGAGAATATCCGAAATATGGTAAAGATTCATAAATATCAGTAAATCAGTATGTTATCTAAGGTTATTGATTCCGCCAAGAAATCAGAATTCTGTAGTTGTACAACTAAGACCCTTATAGTTGTACAACCATAGCTCCAGAGTTGTACGACCATAGCCTATATAGTTGTACAACTGCAGCCATACGGTCGTACAACTATAGGTCATTCGTTCTGCAAAGAGCATGGAATACGATATAAACTCGATAGTATTAGGTCCTCGCAGCCATCTAGATTGAAAATCTGGAAATCGCGATAATTCAGAAACAATATTTAACACCATCATATTTCTGAAGCCAAAGACAGAATCTGCGAAATCTAAGACCGAATAGGTCAAATATCTGCGTCATCTGCGAAATTAGCGTGCGATGTCCTATACGATTATGGCAAACGACAATAACAAAATACAGGCAACTACTGATGATTCACAGATAGTACTTTATCGACATCAATAAATGTATATAAGGCAATATATATGATTACAACAAAAATAGACCCACCTTTATTGACTCCCTCTTTCGAGACCGTCGTAACAGTAGATACTAAGGCAAATATGCTAGAGGCAGCCGAGATTTGGGGCTTCCGATTCCCAAAGAGCTGGCGCAAGGATGAGCTAGCCCAAGCCCTTGACTACCACCTGAAGCATAGCACCCAGTATGTTTGGGACAATCTTGGACAAGAGGCAATCGACATGATAGGCGAAATCCAAGAGGCAGGCAAAGGCAACTACATCACTGTACCTCATGATAAGTCGAAATACAATCGCTTGCAGAAGTCCTTGCTCGTCATCGGAAAGGAAGAGGACGCAACAGGCGAGTGTCGTCTCTATATGCTCGATGAGGTATTCGATATCTTCAAAAAGTTAACAGATGGTCATCTCAAAATGCTGACAGATGCTACCAAGATATTTGCCGACAGCAAGTTGAAGGAAATCAATGCCGCAGGCAAGGCTTCTGACGAAGCTAAGCCCATAGTCTTCCGTCCTGCTCTGACCAAGAATCCACCGCAGCTGCCTGGGGAAGGCAGAATGATGGCTTATCAACTGATACGTCCGAGAGTCATGGAACTGACCTTGCGCTTGTCTGCTGAGCGATATATGGTGTGCTATCTCTTGATGCAAGAGGGCTATATCCATGTTGCCTGCAACTGGGGCAATATCCTCGACTTCGTATGGAATGGAGTGGATCATCCCATCCCTGGCGATGACTATTATGAGGTAAAGCGCCCGTTCCGCAAGAAATATCCCACGATAGCACGATCATTTGGACAGCGAGTGGATGACGACGGCAAATGCCTGTCCGAACCCTATATTACGACCTTAGGATTCGACCATCAGCCCAAGACATGGTATATCAGCTATAAGATATATGGTTTGGAATTCACCGACCTCGCCATTTTTGGTCCGATGGTAGATGATGAATATGCCACGGCAATCGGCAATCTCCGAGACCTTTGCATTAAGTTCTTCCAAGAAATTATGCGCAGTGATGCCAAGAAGCCCAAGGCTTTGATGCTAGAATATTTTGGAATAGACTCATTGCCAATTGATGAAGACTTCGAGGGCTTAGGTCTCTGTGTGGCCCCAAGAAACATGACAGAAGACGAGCAGGAATTCCCTGTTCCTCCCGGCATGAATCTCCATGACATAAAAGAATCCATCGTAAGGCTGATGGAAAAGAGGAAGTAGTGGGTAAGCAATCACTTTAGCCCATAGATGGCAGCTGGCTACTGTTGAAAAAATGAAGCAGGCTTCGATGGGCGATGAAGTAAGCTTCGTTGGTCGGTGAAATAGGCTTCGGGAGGGAATGAAGTCTATTGCGTTAAAATCAACTAAAAACTTGGTGATTTCGGGGAAATATCCTATCTTTGCAATCTATTAGAACTCATAAAACGTTGCAATATGAATATCCGAGTGATTATAGATAAGTTAGGTCCTATCCAGAATTCTGAGATAGAGTTTAAGCCTTTCCTGGTTTATACAGGTGAATCAGGACTGGGTAAGAGTTATACGGCATTGTTGTGGTATAACCTGCTTTCAGCCATGACTTCTGAGAGACTTTCAGAATTTATCAGAATGAAGTCTAACGGAAGCCAAAAGGATGAACTCACTCTTAAATTCAAGGATTTCAGGACATGGCTTAACCAAAATACAGGTGCATACTTGGGATATTTATTGGGTAATACTAATTTTGATTGTGCGGTCAATTATGTGTTCGAAGGGATTGATGATGAGATGGGGCTTTTATTGAGACGGCAGAATTATGATCTAGTCAATGGCTTTTGCCGCTATGCAGTAAATGACGTTTCTATGATATTCCCTGTGGATATGGATAGTAGGGTTATGATGAGTATTATTCTTTCCTCATATTTAACAGATAAGTTCTTGGGAATTGCATTAATTCAGCCTTTGATCCTCCCTCCTGCTAGAGCAGCCTTTATGGGAGCCAATACTACCTCTCCGATAGGAATGTATCGTGACTTCTTGCAACAGTTGGACGACCTCAAAACTCCTTCTCGCATTGCTGTGGCAGACAATCAATTCTATGCAAACTATATCGCAAAGTTGGTAGATGGCAAGATTGTATTGGAGAATGGTAGCGTATTCTTGCAGTTTGCATCTGGTGAATCGATACCTGTCAGTGCTGCAGCATCGTCTGTCAAGGAATTGATGCCATTCTTACTGATGCTCCAAAACGGCAAGAACCGCCAGTATAACAGCTTGCTGTTTGAGGAACCAGAGGCTCATGTTCACCCAAAGAAGCAATTCTTGGTGATGGATATGCTGGCAAGATGTTGTAACAAGGGGATGCTTATCCAGATGACTACCCATAGCGACTATATGTTGGGACGAATGAACCAGTTGCTGCTTTTAGGCAAGATCAAGCAAGCTTCGGAATCTGTATTTGAGCAATTCTGTGAATCTCATCAGCACAACAAAAATCTGTATCTCACAGACAATCAAGTGGGAGCATATTATTTTAAGCGCGAAGATGGTAAGGTTGTCATTGTGCAGCAAGATTTGGCAGAAGGATTGCCATTCAGTTCTTTCGAGCAGACAGTGAAAGACCAGATGGACTTGTCGGCAGACATCTCAGAAGTAGCTGAGCAACTTGGCATAGTGTCTAATCTTTAAAAGTAGAAGTTATGGATGCAACGATAGAAGAGTTTGGCAAGCTTTATCCTGCTTATGCTACCTCGCATTTCGAGAAAGAGTGCGAGATAGTAGAGACTGCTCCCAAATCAGACTTGGACTTTAGACGACTTGTCCTTTCTGGTGGAGAAGGTTATGCTTTTCCACGAGAGCTAGCAGGTGATTCTGTCTCCTTTTATAGTAAGGCAGGTTGCCAGAATCCTATGCTTCTCAATAGTGATGGCATCTTCTTTGCGGAAGTAAATGGCAGAAAATGCTTATTTGTTTGTGAACTGAAGAGCTCCTTTGGCGTTGCTCAAATCAGCCATGCCAAGGAACAGATTGTGGGAACATTGTTGCGCTTGCAGGCACAGCTTAGCATTCTACAGTCTCTTCCTAAATGGGAGTATCATGGAGTGATTGTATCCTACGAACCCACAGGTAGCCAATTGGTCGCAGCTAACAAGCTGACGAGCCGTGATGCCAGTTTCTCTAGATATTTGTGTGCAAAGAAGCACAAGCTGATTTCATCTTCTATCGCCAATAAGTATTATGCGCCTTTGGTATTGCCAGACATCAATATCCACTATGTTGCTGTTCCTGGTAGGCTGAATGAGTATCAGGTAGATTTGAGGGAATTGGTAAATCTTTAGCGTTATGGAAAATTGCTATATGGCGAGTTTGAGAAGATGGAAAAGGTGTGTTGAAACAGGTTCAGCTATGACCAAGGAAAATACACCAAATATAGGTTGGCAAGAGTGAGAAGCTCATTAATTTTAAGGAAGGGTAAATTATGAAAAAGCTCGATGATATAATATCGTCATTAAAACGCTCTCATGGCGTTGTGGTGGGATTGACTACTTTGTCAAGTTTAAATAGAATTTATGAAAATGTTCACGATAGTGAATTGTTGGAATATGTGCCGATAAAAATAGTATCTTTGATGGAGGAACATTTTAGACAAATATATCGGGAAATAATTGATAATAAGGAGTATCGAGGAAATTTAAAAAAAGTAAAATTCTTGAAGGATATGCGTTTTGACTTTGATGTAATTGATGCATTTCAAAATCAGAAAGTTACTTTAGGAGATTATTTGTCATATCATTTTCCATGCAGCTCTGTTAGCCAGATTTTTGATCAGTTTGGGCAGTTATTAGGGGTGGATTTTAGAAGCAGGCTAATAGATAAAATAGCAGAACTAGAAGGGGAGGTTGAACTCCCTAAGGAAGAGGCTCGAATTAATATTGTTTTCTTCTTTAAGTCTATTGATATGATTTTTCAAATGAGACATGTTCTTTGTCATGAGGGTGGTATTGTTAGGACAATAGATAATGATTTTGTTATGCAGATGATTTCGGATTCTCAATTGTTCGTTGAATATACAGATCATCTGATAAGCGATATCATGTATCCAAATTTCGATTACACACAAACTTCAATGAATAAAGATGCAAAACAATCATTTGAGGCTTCAGATAAGCAACTTACAGCCATCATTAAATATTTGAAAGATAAAGATACAGAAGATGTGTGGAATTTCTCTTATATGGAAGAGTGGAAGAAATATCGAGAGGCTAAGGCTGTATGTGATTCTAAATGTTGTGAAGGTGGTTCTATGTATCCTAGTGTTTATTATTCAAGTTTGTATGATACTACTAGTCATATGATTTCTCAACTCAAAGTTGATTTTCATCTTTACGATTGGGGTAGTGATGGTAGAGTTAATGATTAGAATTTTTGCTATTATACTTCTATGTAACTTGATGCTGTGTTATCTTGTAATATATAAAGTTTATGAAGAATTATAGTTTAGAGCTAAGAAGCATTTTTGATAAGCCATATTTTTCCGTGAATGTTGCAGACTTATCTTTGTTGGAAAAAATGCAAAATGGTTTAAAAGAATTAGGAGGTGTTAAAAACGTAAATATATCAGAAGGCAAAAGAAGGCATCTTACAATATATGGTGAGACATTTGTTGATGTGAAGGAGGTTCATAAGCAAATTAAAGACTATTTGGATGCATTTAATGATGCGAACAATATTTTGGAGAACTCAAGCAAAGAGCAGGTAAAAAATCCTGTGGATAATTTTACTCCACCAGTTCCGCAATATACGGAAATACCAAAAGATTGTCCTACAATTTTCATTAGCCATGCATGGGATGATGAAGAACATAAGAAATGGATATTGAAGTTAGCACATGATTTGGAGGCTGTTTATGGAATAAATGTACTCTGTGACTTTTATAATCAAGGAGGAATTGATCTTACTAGTTTTATGATCCATGGAATTTCTAAGGCTAATAGAGTCCTAATTATTGGAACTCCGAAATATAAAGAGAAGTCTGAAAGCTTGGATAACAGCGGCGTTAGCTTTGAAGGTATGATTATGTCTTCAATTTTGTTTAGAGAAAAAAATGTAGAAGCCAAGTTTATTCCAATTTTGAAAGAAGGTTCTTTCGAATCATCGTTTAATACAATGATGGGGGTCCGAACTGGATATGATTTATCGACAGTAGAGAATTACAATGCAAATATAAAACTCTTGGCACAAGATGTATGGAATGAACCTGCAATTCAAAGACCGAAGCGAGCACACAAGCCAAATTTTAATAGAGTAGATAGAGAAGAGAAACAAGAATCAGAGCTTCCTATATGGAAGAAAATTGTATTGTATGAAAAAATGCAACCTGAAGAGTTTCTTGTAGCATATAATACTTGCTTAGGTTTATTGCGACTTAACAATATTCAAAATCCGATTCAATTGGCTCATCTTGTAAGTACGTTTGTAGAATTAGATGCCAAAGGCGTATCTTTATCTTCTGAGGATAAGAATATGCTAAAGAGGAACATTGATAGATTATTATCTTCTAAGGGAAACAGAGACGATCTTTATGAATGTTATATTTTATATGCTCAAACCCTTAATGTAAATGGTTATGACAAGGATATGTCCGATTTCTCATGTGAAATAAGATATTTCTTCCATAATAGAGAAAGGGAACTTTGGGAACAATTTAAATATAAGCTTGTTCTGTTGTTGGAGAACTTAGATGATAGCAATGTTTTAGAATTAAAATCCTTACATCTTACTGCGCCTGATCATGGAACTGCTTATTCTTCTTTGCCTCTTTTGAAATATGTGGATTTGGATAAGCTTGTTGCTAAGATACTAAAGTTGTCTTCTACGAGTCGAACGATGTTGGCAGATTTTTTGATAGAACGATACTTTTTAAGTTATGGAGTAGAATCTGTTAATGAAAACCTAAGAGAAGATATAGATGCTTTAAAGGAATTGTCTGATAAACTACAAGCTGCAATATGTAGTTTAACCCCTGTAGAGAAGTTGTCGTATTATAAGTTGACAAATGCTATAACTTCTGCTTTTAAACGTTGCGAAGGTACAACGATAAGGTTGGTGGATTGATGTGTATATCACCATTACAGCGTAAGGTTTTAACACTTTAGGTATTATACCAATGTAGGAATGATTAAGGCGGTCCCATCCCGCAAAACATGGCGTAGACTTTTTATGGCCCGCCAACCTTATAGCGCAGCGGTTCCGAGCACCGGAGGGCGGTTACATCCTTCCTTTCTGAGAAGGGAAGGCTTGGTTAGGATATGGAGCTCCCTTTGGCTAAAGGGAGACGGAGGGATTCGAAAAAAGCCTTTTTAAAATGGTAAAGAAGGACGGGTAGGTTTTCGAAAAGAATATTATGATGTTACAAATCAAAGATATAGCATTCGCTTACCTCGAAGGATATATCCATGCGAAGGTAACAGAGCATTTGCTTCAAGGCATTAAACAACGGTTAAATGAATCCGGTAAGATTTAAAAGGAAATCTTATGATTCGAGAACAAAGATAATAAGCTTGTGTACAATGGAAAATCCAAAAGTTTTTATATCATATAGCTGGCATCCTGAAGAGAATAAGATTAGGGTGCAGAGATTGGCTGAGCGTTTGATGCAAGATGGAGTGAATGTTATTCTTGACATCTGGGATTTAAAGCATGGTCATGACAAATATGTCTTCATGGAACAAATGGTTAAAGATCCCGATATAAAGAAGGTGCTTGTTATTTGTAACGAAGATTATGCTCTCAAGGCAGATGCTCGAAAAGGAGGTGTAGGAACGGAAAGCACGATAATGTCTGGCGATATTTATTCGTTAGCCGAGCAAACAAAGTTTATTCCTATTCTGATGGAGTGGAAGAATGGAGATGCGTGTTTGCCAACGTTCTTAAAATCTCGCATGTATATCGATATGAGCAGCAATGAAACCTATGAGTTAGGCTACGATCAGTTGCTCAGAGATATCTATAGTAAACCTCTTCTTCGAAAGCCTGCATTAGGAAAAATGCCTTCTTATTTAGAAGCAGATGAACCTGTTTTGCTAAGTACGGCACGGGAGCAACAAAAGCTTAAAGAAAAGATAGATCAAAGTAGTGATCTACAAACTTGGATAGCTAGATATTGTGATAAGATAATAGAGTCTTTAGATCAATTCAAAGTCACATTTAGTGGAGGTAAAACCTGCGATTTGATAGAACTGGTAGAAAAGAGTATAGCTTCTATGCAAGTTGTTAACAACGATTTTATTGCTTTTGTTGATACTGTGGCATCTAACTCAGAATGTAATGGCAAGCAATTTGTCGATTTCTTTGAGAAACTCCTTCAGTATTACGAAGATAAAGATATAGAGTTGGCTTCCTCTACAGATTCATGGCATTTGAGAAATGATAATTATCGTTTCTTTAATTATGAGCTCTTCTTATCATTTACGGCAATTATGTTGAAGCATGAGCGCTTTGATATAATAAAGGAAGTGATCGATACTGATTACTGCATCTTATCGAATAGGTTGGGCAGACAGATTAAAGCATTGAACTTTGCTGAATTTCAAAAGCATAATTACACATTGGATTACTATAAGAATAAAGGGTATTCGTCATCCAGTCAAGTAGCTATTCTTATGAACAATTATGGAAGCGACAAATTCGCTTCTTGGGTAGAAGTCGATATTTTGTTGTATTACTTATCCTTGATATATGGAAAACCTGGAGATAGAATGTCTATGTGGTATCCTACATTGAGTATATATAATAGAGCATTTGAAATACTCCCAAAGATGGCTTCTATGCGATATTTTGAAAAAGCTAAGGTCATGTTTGGTGTTGCTGATAAAGATAGTTTCAAGACTTTGATTGCAAGAACAAAGGATGAACTTCAACGTGATGCCTATCACAGAATTCCTAATTTGAAAGAGGGGCTTAGTTATGATAAAGTCTGTTCTTTACGATGAATATGGCGGTCCCATATTCTGCATAATATGGGGGAGGTCTCTTGGTCTTGAGTAATGAGAGAGTAGGAGGCAGAGTGACACTCGCATATGATTACAGGCTTTTCTTTATAAGAAATAACGAGGGTAAAATAACTGTTTAAATAAAAAATATTTAATTTAAATAAATGAAAAAATTAATTATAGTTGGCGCAGGTGGTTATGCCAAATCCGTATTGGATTCTGTTGACCACATGAATTTCCAGATGGTGGGATTCTTGGATGATATAAAACCCAAAGGAGAAGAGCATCAGGGTTTCCCTATATTAGGTAATACAATTGATTGTATTGTAAATCCAGAAGATTATGTTTATTTTGTAGCAATAGGCAACAATGCAAAACGTAAAATATGGTTTGATAAACTTAAAGAGAGAAAGCTATCTCTTATCAATGTTATTGATAAATCTGCTCTTGTTTCTCAAGCTGCAACAATTGGTGAGGGTAGTTTTATTGGAAAACTTGCCATATTAAATCACGGAAGTTCTGTTGGTGATAATTGTGTCATTAATACGAGAGCTTTGGTTGAGCATGGTTGCCATATCAAAGATCATGTTAATATCTCAACAAATGCAACATTGAATGGCGATGTTATTTGTGAGGATGGAAGCTTTGTTGGTTCCGGAACAGTTATAAATGGTCAGTTGACAATTGGAACATGGGCTTTGGTTGGTTCTGGAGCTGTAGTCATTAAAGATGTAAAACCTCACACTACGGTAGTTGGGGTTCCTGCTAAAGAAATTGAATCGAAAAGTCATAAATATAACTAGTATGAAACATATATATATAATAGCAGAGATTGGATGTAATCATTGTGGAGATCCAAAGCTGGCAAAGAAAATGGTAGATGAAGCTAAGGCTTGTGGTGTTGATGCTGTCAAGTTCCAAACTTTCAAGGCAGCAGAGCTTATATCGAAATATGCTCCAAAGGCAGATTACCAAAAGGTAACAACTGGTAATGATGAGAATCAATTGGAGATGACCCGTAAGTTGGAACTGCCATATGATGAGTTTGTCAAGCTTCGTGACTATGCCGTCAGTTTAGGACTTGATACATTCTCTACACCATTTGATATGGATTCCATTGCTTTTCTGGAACAGCAGAAGCAGGCAATTTGGAAGATTCCATCGGGGGAGGTAACCAATCTTCCTTTTTTGGAGAAAATTGCTAAGTATAAAATACCAAATAAGAAAATTATCCTTTCAACTGGTATGTGCACGATAGAGGAGATTCATCAAGCGGTGGATATTATTTGTAAGTATGAAGATCCAAAGAATTTGATAATTCTCCATTGTAATACTGAGTATCCAACACCTGATAAGGATGTGAACCTAAGTGCAATAGATACGTTGCATCAAGAATTCCCGGATATAGAAATTGGCTTCTCTGATCATTCTGTAGGCTACGTTGCTGCAATAGGTGCTTGTATGAAGAATATTGTCCTGATTGAGAAGCATTTTACATTGGACAAGAACTTGCCAGGTCCAGATCACAAGGCTTCTGCAACACCAGAAGAATTAAAGGAACTTTGCCAAAATGTTCGTCGTATAGAAGTTATTGCTGGAGAGGGAGGCAAGAAAGTTACAGAATCTGAACGACGTAATATTAATATTGCCCGTAAGTCTATAGTTGCTCGTCGCGCAATTAAGAGAGGAGAGATTTTTACAGAAGACAATATTACTTGTAAGAGACCAGGAAATGGTATAAGTCCTATGGACTGGTATAATGTTTTGGGAACAACTGCGATTCGTGATTTTTGTGAAGATGAATTAATAGAAAGATAATATTAGTGATTTTATCCAAGATATAGATTTATGTATTAAAGTGTCTTCAAGTTCAAATCATAAAAAAATAGTAAGTTATATACCTTTAAGGTGTTTTCATACATTAGTCTCTTTGGTTAGAGACAATGAAAGATGTTTTATAAAATTAAACATGACCAATGACAAAAAAATATAAAGTAGATTTTTCTCTTGATACTTATGATGTATTTGAATTGGAAATGATGGAACTAGGAGGAATTCCTTTATTCTTTCATGTCATCAAAGACATCTTATCTTATGAAGAAGATTCTAGTTTTATTCTTGAAACTCCAAATAGAAAAGTTATAGATTATTGTAAGAATAAAGGGGTAGTACTTTGTAACAGCGAATGGCAAGAAGATATACCTGTAGTTAATGCATATCAACCCTTTAAGTTTGTTGATAAGAAATATGCATTACTTCATGAAAATATGAACCTGACAGTTTGTAATCTACAATCATATTTATATGCAAAATATTTGGTGGAGCAAATAGAACAATATGAGAAGAGTTATTTGCTAAAGCAACAAAAAGCCCATAGTATCATTCATCGAGTAATATCGAATTGCCAAGTTTGTTTAATAGGAGATTCTCTTGTCGAATATTGGATGGTAGATGAAATTAGCAATATGAAGATATTCAATGCGGGTATTGGTGATTTGACTAGTAAAGAATGTCTTGAGTTAGTAGATAAAATTGATTTGTCTTCTTTTAAAATATTTTTTATAATAATAGGTACTAATGATTTAAAATATAAGATTCCAATAGATACAATTGTAAATAATATTAAGTCTATCATAGACCTCGTATTATACAAAAATCCTAAGGCTCGAATCATATATTCATTAGTGCCTAATGTCAGAAGACGATGGGACAGAAGAAACGATGATATTAATAGGTTGAATATTATACTTAATGATATGCTTGGAGAAAAGGTTTCTGTATTGTCCTTATCGTTTTTGAATAATATTTATGGTGAGTTGCAAGAAAGAAATACCATAGATGGTCTTCATTTCTCAGATTTTGCTTACGAAAAATTACAAGAAATTATTGAATCAAAAATAGCATAATGATGAAAAAATATAAAGTGGCTTTTGCCACAGGCTCGCGTGCAGATTATGGAATCGTAAGAAACTATATCGCAAAGCTTAATGCTGATGACGAAGTAGATTTCTCTGTATTAACAACAGGAGCCTTGCTGGCTTCTGAGTTTGGTAGTGCTGTTAATATCATCGAACAAGATGGTTTTCGAATAGATTATAAGGATGCCATCCCGCAAAAGATGGACTCTCTTGATGATACTTGCCACATTATGGCTCAAACTTTGGATGATTTCAGTAAATATTTCTCAGACCATAAGTTTGATCTTCTGATAATATTGGGGGATAGATATGAAATTTATGCAGTATCAATAGCTGCAGCTATGCATCGTGTGCCAATTTTGCATCTCCATGGTGGCGAATTGACTGAGGCGAACTATGATGAGTTTATCCGTCATTCTATAACCCAAATGGCAAATTGGCATATAACAAGTACAGAGGAATATCGTAAGCGAGTAATACAATTAGGTGAGGCTCCAGAAACTGTATATTATCTTGGTGCTTTAGGAGCAGAGAACTGTCTTCATATTGATAGAAATAATGTCCCAGGAGAACTTTTGAATATTAATAATTCATTTGTTGTGCTTTTCCATCCTGAGACCTTAAACGATGTTTCTCCGTTAGAACAGGTAGAACAGGTGTTGACAGCTGTAGAGCCATTTAGCTTAGATTATACCTTTGTATTTATTGGCTCCAATGCAGACACACATGCAGATCAAATTACAAAGAGAGTAAAGCAATTCTGTGAAACACATGAAAATTGCCATTTTTATAGCAATCTTCATCCTGATGCATACCATTATATTGTAAAGCAGTCTGTTGCTCTTATTGGAAATTCTAGTAGTGGTATTATAGAAGTTCCTTCTTTAGGAAGTTTTACTATAAATATAGGTGATAGACAGACAGGTCGCGTTAAAAGTAGTAGCATTTTAGATGTACGTTGCACAGCAGAAGCTATTACTCATGCAATTCGGTTTACTATTTCTCATAAGGATGAACAAATAACTGATACTCCTTATTATAAGGAGCATTCTGCAGAATTGTATTATCAAACAACAAAGAATATTCTACATGGTGAAAAGCCAAGGTATAAAAAGTTTTTTGATGTCAAACCTTTAAATGTTTAAATGAATGAAACGAATAGCTATTATACCGGCACGTTCTGGTTCAAAGGGTTTAAAAGATAAAAATATTATAGATCTCTGTGGCAAACCTCTTATTGCTTATTCTATAGAAGCTGCACTAGAGACTAGTTTGTTTGATCATATAATAGTATCAACGGATTCTGAACATTATGCAGAGATTGCTCAACATTATGGTGCAGAAGTAATGATGAGAGGGGAAGCGTTGTCTAATGATAAGGCAACAACCTTTATGGTGTTGGAAGATATATTGAAGAATAGACTATATGAGTCTATAGACTATTTTGTACTCTTACAGCCGACTTCTCCTCTTCGTACATCCAAGCATATAACAGAAGCTATAGAGAAATTTGAGGCAAAGATAGAAAATTTTGACTTCTTGGTATCAATGAAGGAGGCTGAACATGCAAAGGTCCTAGTAAATCCCATTGATGGTGATGAAAGTTTGAAATATTTCGATACAGATTTTTCTAATTATAGAAGACAGGGGTATAAAGACTATTCTCCAAATGGCGCAATCTTTATTGCTAAGCCTGATTCGTATTTAGAGCAAAAGCACTTCTTTGGTGCAAAAGCCCTCTCTTATATTATGTCAGCAGAGGATTCTGTGGATATAGATGGGGCATTAGATTTAGTTGTTGCAAAAGCTATTATTGCTAAAAAAATGTATAAAGAAAAATGAAAACTGTTTGTTATGTTGATGTTTAGGTTAAGAGTTTTATAGCTGATATTATGATTTTTAATATAAAAAACTTTGTCAATCAAAATAAAGTAGTTATGAGTGGAGCTTTATTTTCGCTCTTTTCCTTTATAAATAAAGGACTCATTTTTTTGTTGTTGCTTGTTTTAGCAAATTATATTGGACCGACAGAATATGGATATTTAAGCTTCTTTAGTACGTTATTAACAGTTTTGGGGTTTGTAATAGCTCTATGCTCGGAAGGTTATCTTTCTTTTTCATACTTTAGAGAAGGTGATTATGGTATAAGAGAATCATGTTCTTCGTCGTCTTATATTACTTTGCTTTTGGGATTTGTTTTATTTTTCCTGACAATTGTATTTGGTGATTTCTTTGAAAAAATCCTTCATCTAGATAAGGTAATAACTTGTTGTGGAATACTTATTAGTATGTTTACAATATACTTTAATTTACATTTAAATATCTTGCGTGTTAAAGAAGAAATAGGTCATTATGGATTGCTATCAGTATTAAATGCTGTTTTAAATTTTTTACTTTCTGTAATATTAGTCAGTAGTTTATGTTTGGGATGGAAGGGGCGAGTATATGCGAATCTAATTTGCTGTTTGGGATTTGGTTTCTTTTCTCTACATTTTCTTTTCAAAAAAAAATACCTTTGGGCTCCTAGTAGATTGTACTTAAAAAAAGTACTATTATGGAGTTTACCATTAATCCCCCATTCTGCGGTCACGTTTATTCGTCAAGGTCTAGATAGGTATATTGTTGAATATAACTATGATATGACTGATGTCGGTCTTTTTAGCTTTGCTATGAATATGGCAAATATTATCGTGATGATAGGCATAGGATTTAATCAGTCGAACAGTGTGGATATAAGCAAGGTTTTAGGAAATAATAGTATGACCGGAAAGGAGAAAGTACAAGCTCTTAAATTGCAAAGACATAAGTTACTTATGGTATATCTTGTATCTTCTTTAATTATTATGATTTCAGTCTATTTTTTTGTTCCCGTTTTTATGCCAAAATATACTGGTGCTAATAATATGTTCATTATATTATCCATACAAGGATTCCTTTGTTGCTTTTATTTCCTATATACTAATTATCTTTTTTTCTATTCTAGAACAAAAGAAATTATGTATGTTACTTTTGGCTCATCAATATTTCATTTAATAATGTCGTTGTTTTTGACACCGTACTCTATTTATCTGACTTGTTTGGTCTATGTCCTGTCTCAATCATTTATATGTATATCCATATATATAATGGCAAAAAAAGAATTAAAAAAACAATTATTGAATAAGGAATTATGTTATGAACGCGATTATATTTGATAAGGTCTTTCCTTGTTTGGCACTCATGTTATTTTCTTTATGTGAAGTCTTTCAAGGTCAATCTTTTATAGTATTAGGTTTCTTTTTAGTCCTTCCCTATTTCTTTAGACAATGGAGAATAGGCAGATTTTATGTAAAAGGAACTTATGTTATGCCATTTTTGCTTTTAACTATTTTGGGAGGTTTATTAAATATGCCCCTTACTGGTTATGGTATCGGTGGATTATTATTAACTGTCGCAATGATAGGCTTGGCTGTTTTTTGTATTGATAATCCGAAAATTTGCATATATGTTTCTTTGTTTTTGTTGCTTTATACATTCTACTTTTTATATAAAAGTATATTTGTTTACAATATTGAATTAAATTCATTATATGGTTCGCTAGGTTTAAGTAAAAATTATCCTGGTTTTCTGATTGTAGGATATACTGTTTTTTATGCATTAAATAAGTATAGAGTGTATAGACGATTGCCACTTTTACTTCCATTAGTTGGTGTTTATTTCGCATTTTGGTTGGATGGCCGTTCTTCTTTTGGAATTATGATTTTATTAAGTTTGTTTTGTGTGCTAAAAAATGCGAATAATAAATATTATAATTATTTTGTTCTTATAGTCTTTGTAAGTTTATTCTTGTTTTTTTTCAATTTTTTATTGGGATATTATGAGATGTCGCGTTTGAGTGAAGGAGTTGAATCTTCCAGATCCAAAATTTGGAGCGTTTATTTTGAATATATGGATTTTCCTAATTTCATTTTGGGATGTGATTCTGCTAGCTTTCCAATTATAAACCAGTATGGTGGTAATCCTCATAATTCTTTTCTGAATTTTCATCATAGAATGGGAATTATTGGATTTCTTACTTTTATATATATAATTTTTGTCTCTATAAAGAAGTATATAACTCAAAGAAAGTTTATTATCTTAGTTCTTATGCTTTTTTTAATGGCGCGTATGTTTTTCGATTCAGTTATAGTTGCTAATCATGACTTTATCTTTTATTCATTCATGTTCTTACCATTTTTAGAAAAAAATAAATGTATACTTTTGAATGAAGAAAAAAATAATATGAATATTTTGTTAAAATTGTTGTAAGAATGAAAAGTAGAATTAAACAAATTTTAAGTTTTGTGAGTTCTTTAATGTATTTACAAGAATGGTTTTTAATTAAAATCTTTAGAAGAGATTTTTCGTTTAAACAAATCTTAAGAGTACAGCCGAGAAAAGTAAAAATATTAGGAAATGGTCCCTCTTTAAAATTGGTGAGCAATGTTCTCGATTCTGATTATTGTTGCGTAAATCATTCTCTGATGTCTGAATTGTTTTTTAGGATAAAACCAAAATATTTTGTTACTGTAGATCCTATGTTTTTTTCCAAATATTTTTTAAAAGAAGAAGAATATATTCATCGTCTTTTGAATATTGATTGGAACTTGATTTGGTTTGTTCCTTATGCCAATTATTCTTTTGCTAAGTCTTTAGTCAAATCTAATAAGAATATTACGGTAAAATGGCATCCTTCAGGAATAAAGCTTGGCATGAAAATTTCAAGTATTCGTGATCTTCTTTTTAAATATGGTATGGCAGCACCACCTGCTCAAAATGTTTTAGTAGCTGCGATTTATGATTTGTTAATGGATGGATATAAACAGATTGAGCTTTATGGTGTCGAGCATTCCTGGCTAAATCTTCTTTCTATAGATAAAGAAAATAGGGTTTGTCTGAAGGACGTTCATTTTTATGATAATAAAGAAGTTCAATTAAAACCATGGTATCGTATTGATGGTGGAATTTTTGATATGCCAACTTTGCTTAGTACGCTTGCAATTACATTTGGAGCTTACCATGACCTTCAACGTTTTTCTACTTATATAGGTGGCATTGAAATTGTTAATATGACTCCAAATTCATTTATTGATGCATTTAAAAGAGGTGTATAAGATATGTATATTTTAGTAGAATATTTATGGGGCTTACTTTGTTGTATGTTTAAGTCAACTGTTTCAGTAACTCCTTTTTCTAGAATTGATAGACAAACATCTTTTGGGGGCTATAATAAAATTGGGCGTAATTGTATAATAGAGAAATCTAGTATCGGTAGGTTCTCTTATATTGGAAATAATTGCGTATTTACCAATACGCATATTGGCAATTTTTGTTCTATATCCTCTAATGTAGAAATAATTTCAGGCACTCATCCAACTAAGAATTATGTGTCGACTCATCCGGTTTTTTATTCGAAAGAAACTCCTGTTCGTTTTAGTTATGTCAACTTCACAAGTTTTATCGAACATAAAACGACAGAAGATGGGCATTCTTTGGATATTGGTAATGATGTTTGGATAGGTAATCATGTTTGCATTTTAGAAGGGGTTACAATTGGTGATGGGGCAATCATAGCCGCAGGTAGTATCGTTGTTAAGGACATTCCTCCATATTCTATAGTTGGAGGAGTACCTGCAAAGATTATTAGAAAAAGATTTTCTGATTCAGAAATATCTGAATTGCTTCAATTGAAATGGTGGTTTTGGGCACAAGAAAAAATAAAAGAGAATGTGGAAAAATTCTCGAATGTTTCAGATTTTTTAGAAGTATATACAAAAAGTAATGCGTAGAGATCTGATATCGCAGTTGAAATATTGCCAGACTACATTTCGACTTTTAAAATTAATGAATCAACTGTTTCTTTGTGTTATTAATATTTTGTGTAAACAATTATATTATTATGAAATATAAATTTTTATAAACCAACAATTATGAATAATAAACCATTTTTTTCGATAATAACTGTATGCTTTAATAGTGCTACTACTATTGAGCGTACAATTAAATCCATTTTGAACCAAAACTTCTTAGATTATGAGTATATCATTGTTGATGGTGGTTCAAGTGATACAACTATTGACATCATAAAAGAATATGAACCTCATTTTCAAGGACGCTTAAAATGGAAAAGTGAAAGTGATAACGGTATTTATGATGCCATGAATAAAGGTGTGCTCCGCTCAAATGGAATCATCATTGGGATAGTAAATAGTGACGATTGGTTGGAGCCTGACACGCTTCAAACTGTATGGGAGGAGAATCGTTATTGTGAGCATTCAAATAGAACTATTATAGCTGGTGAGATTTTATTTCATTATTCCTCTGGTTCAACTCAGTTATACCCAACAACACAAAAAATATATGAATCAAAATCCAGAAATTTTGAAATGGGATTGAATCATCCCGCAACTTTCGTTCCTAGATTCGTATATGATACCATTGGTCTATTTGATGTTAATTTTAAACTGAAAGCTGATGCGGATTTTATATTGAGATGCTATGAGAATAGAGTACCAGTTCATTTTATTCCAAAAGTTCTCTCAAATATGTCTGATGGTGGTGCGTCCAACAACAGATCAAAGAAGGAATTAACAGATACTGTATTGAAATATAAAAAACATATCAAGAGTAAGCCGTTGTATTATATTTACTGTATTAAGAGTTATGTCAATTGGTATGTTAAAGGGTTGGTTCCTATGTGTCTTGTCCGTTATTACAGAAATGTTCATAATAGAAAAAAGTAATCTTGTATGAATAAAAATATGCCTTTAAAGGATAATGTCTTATTGACAACACTCTTCTCTGGCTTTAATTTTGGTTCGAGTCTTCAGACTTTTGCAACGAAGGTCTTAGTTGAGGACTTGGGGTATAATTGTGAATTGATAGAACGTAAAAGTTTAGTAAAGGGTAGAGACGTTCGAATGGGCAAATTAATTACTATTTTGTTCCGCACGTTGCAAACTTTTGACACTAGGACTATTAAAGCTTATAGAAGTTCTTATCAAAAAAGTATATTCGGAGATTCTAAGTTAAGATTTGAAGAATTTACTGCACGATATTTGAAACCCCAATGCATGACATGGAAATCTTTAAAGAAGGAGGCTAAGTCAGCAGTTGCTTCTATTGCTGGTAGCGACCAACTCTGGAATCCAACTTCTTTATATGTTGACCCTATGTATTATCTGCGATTTGCTCCCCAAAAGAAGCGTATTTCATTTGCTACTAGTTTAGGGCATGCCTTTGTGGCAAAATATAATATATCAAAGTTGCGTAAATGGATTTCAGAAGTTAGATTTCTTTCAGTACGAGAAGATAGCGGCGTTAAATTAATACAAGAGCTATGTGGGCGCAAGGCTTTGCACTTGTTGGATCCTACGCTTTTGCTTGATGGTGACACCTGGAGAAATAAATTAAAGATTCCTTCTCAAGAAGAAGTTTATATATTGGCATATTTTCTTGATTCTCCTTCTGAAAAGGCAAAGAGTTGTATTTCTTTATTGAAAGACAAATTGAATTGTAAGGTATTTGCTATACCATATGAACATGAAGATATGAACTATGCTGATATGATAGTTCCTGCAGGACCACTTGACTTTCTGCGTTTAGTGGATAATGCTACTTATGTAGTAACAGATTCTTTCCATGGTACAGCATTCTCTATTAATCTTCATACTCCATTCTATGTCTTTGATAGAAATTACGGTTCTGCTCATTCTCAAAGTAGTCGTGTTATATCATTGTTGAAGATGCTTCAACTATTAGAACGATATGAGCCTGCTTTGGAATCGGTGTTAGATATAAATGTAGATTTTGAAAAATCAGATTTCATTCTTAAATCAGAAAGAGAAGTAGCAAGGAAGTTTTTAAAAGAATCTTTAGCTGCTTGTCAATTTGACTAATATAAATTGTACAACATGAGTTTCAGAAATAAAAGAGTTACAGATTTCGAGAGCAAAGATTGTTCTGGTTGTGCTCTGTGTGTTGCTTGTTGCCCAAAGAATTGCATTACAATGCAATCCGATGATTTAGGCTATATGCGTCCTGTAATTGATGATTCATTATGCATTGATTGTGGGCTATGTGCTAAAAAATGCATTATAGAAAATCCTGAAGCCTTGTCTCATCCTATTTTGACAGCTGCAGCGATTCGTTCTGATGAAGAAAAGTTAATACTATCTTCTTCTGGAGGTGTGTTTGCTGCAATTGCAGAGCTGCTTATTTCAAGAGGATGGATGGTAGCAGGTTGCATTATGGATGAACAACTTACTCCCCGTCATGTTCTTACTTCAAATATTCAAGTAGTAAAACAAATGTATGGTTCTAAATATGTCCAAAGTAACACCGAGGGTGTGTATAAAGATATTGCAGAAGTTTTACAGAAAGGTAAGAAAGTCCTATTTTCCGGTACACCTTGTCAAGTCGCAGCGGTAAAACGTTTCACAAAAAATAATGAGAATCTTCTTACGGTTGAGGTAATATGTCATGGTGTACCTAATGTAGAAATGTTGCATTCTTATTTAGATCTTCACTCTAGAACTTCAATAAAGAAAATGATCTTTAGAGATAAAAGACAAGGGTGGACATTTAATAATCTTCTTGAATTAAATAATGGTAAGACGAAAAAAATCAATCACCGTTTATCGTCTTATATGACATATTTCTTGGAAGGAGAAACGTACCGAGAATCTTGTTATGTATGTTCTTATGCAAAACCAGAACGCGTTGCAGATATTACTATTGGTGATTTTTGGGGTGTCGTGAATAGAAGACCAGACCTAAAAAATTTGATTGATATAGAAAAAGGTGTTTCTTGTCTCATCATTAATAATGAAAAAGGTAAAAGCATTGTAGATATTTCCAATATCAAAACATATCAGGTGTCTTATGATGATATAAAAGATGGTAATGAACCTTTAAATCATCCTTCTAGGCATACTGAAAAGCGAACTGCAATTTTAGCAGAATGGGCGAAGAATAAAAACTGGGCAGATGTTGATAATTATTGGAAAAAACATGACTTTAAATTTTCTTATCTAATATGGAGTCATATTCCAACTAGTCTGCAGCATAAAATTAGAATATTATTAGGAAAACGTTAGAATATGGAATACAAAGTTGCGGTAATCATTCCAACTCTTAACGAGGAAAAATTTATAGCTCGTTGCTTAGATTCCGTTATAGAACAATCTTATCCATTTAGAGATATGGATGTAATGGTTGTTGATGGCGGAAGTAATGATCGAACACGAGAGATAGTTGAAGAGTATGGAAGAAAATATATAAATATTCGTTTTATCCATAACCCAGGACGCATTCAGTCTATAGCGTTTAATATAGGTGTGGAAAATTCGGATGCTCCTTATATAGTTCGTTTAGATGCTCATGCTTTGTACAAGCCTTATTATATTGAAGGATGTATAAAGGGTTTAGAAGGTGATTCTAAAAGAGGCAATGTTGGAGGACAATGGGATATACAACCACAAAATGATTCGTTATGGGCAATAACTAATGCGATACTCAATTATTCGAAATTTGGAATAGGTGGTGCTTCATATCGTATAGGGGCAAAAGCTGGAGATGTCGACACGGTACCTTTTGGTTCTTTTCCTCGTACTATGATTGAAAAAATTGGTGGTATGCGTGATGATTTGCCTAGAGGTGAGGATAATGAGTTTAATTCTCGCATAAAAAGAGCTGGGTATAGCATTTATTTTGATCCGGCGATTGAGTGTATCTATTATGCTCGTCCAACATTGAAGGCATCATGTAGGCAGATGTACGCTAATGGAGAATCAATTGGGCATT
>ERZ773227.169-NODE-169-length-66845-cov-4.681794_pt1 | contig 66845 bp, 49 predicted proteins | sample MGYA00580525_ERZ773227 | MGnify/ENA primary metagenome ERZ773227 (study PRJEB29015, sample SAMEA2737782) | human gut metagenome | biome: human gut; feature: human-associated habitat; material: faeces | place: China | collected 2012 ... | reverse complement strand
GTGGAGAAGTGGAAGAAGCGATCCTTGTGTATCAGGCAATCTTAAATGAAGGGGAGGATGAGAATACAGATCCCAAGTTTTATGGAAAGATCTATGCAAGTCTGGGGTCTGCCTATGGAAGAATGTTCCTCTATCAGCAGGCGGCACGGATGTATGACAGGGCGTATCAGATCTGCGAAGATCCAAAGTTGTTAAAGCCGTATTTGTATGCGTCTTATAAGTATATGTCGATGGAGGAATATCATATCCTTCTTACGAAAAATGACACCTATGCGGAGATCAATACAGAGCTGCGCAGCGAGATGAAAGAAATCCGGGAAGGAATCCAGATGGAGATGTCAGAGCAGTTGACAGACAAGTGGAAACAGCAGTACCGGAGGAGTCACATATAGAGTATTTAGTAAAAGTATCCAAATCAGAGCGATCAGATTTGGATATTTTTTGAATTAATGTGATTGATTTTGACTGAAAATGATTATATTATAAGGATAAAGGAAACGAAAATGATTGAAAATGAAAGAAAGGATGAGGAAAATGCTGTCAGAAGAGCGGTTTCGCGAAATTCTTAAGATCGTAAACGAAAAAAAAACAGTGACTGTAACAGAGCTGACAGAACTTCTGGATACTTCAGAGTCTACGATCAGAAGAGACCTGACACAGCTTCATAAAAGAGGAGCCTTGTTGAAAGTCCACGGGGGAGCAACTGTACTGAATGGGGCATATACGACAAAGGATGCAAAGGTTTCAGAAAGAGAGGGGCTGTATGTAGAGGAAAAACGCAGCATTGCAAAGCTGGCAGCGGCTCTGATCGGTCAGGAGGATTTTGTTTATATCGATGCAGGAACGAGCACAGCGTCATTGGCAGAGGCGATTTCAGAGAGGGAGGCCGTGTATGTGACGAATGGAATTCTGCATGCAAAGTGTCTGGCAGAAAAAGGCTGCCGGGTGTTTTTGCCGGGAGGCGAGCTGAAAGAGGATACACAGGCTTTAGTCGGAGGAGCTGCGGTAGAGTGGCTGAATAAGTATAACTTTACAAAAGGCTTCTTTGGCACGAATGGAATTCATCTGGAGAAAGGGTATACGACACCGGATATCAGCGAAGCACTGGTAAAAGAAGCTGCAATGAAGAGATGCAGAGAGGCATATGTTCTGGCAGATTCGAGCAAATTCGGTCATGTATCATCCGTCACATTTGCGAGGTTTGAAGATGCACAGATCATTACGGATCATATCAGTGATCCGGTATTTCAAACATGCAGTAATATAGAGGAGGCAGAATCATGATTTATACAGTGACATTCAATCCATCATTAGACTATGTAGTACAGGCAGAACAGCTGGTGCCGGGAGAAATCAACCGGACAACAAGTGAAGCAGTTTATCCGGGAGGAAAAGGAGTCAATGTTTCTGTGATCCTTTCCAATCTGGGTCTGGAGAGTACAGCATTTGGATTTACTGCGGGATTCACAGGAAAAGCATTGCAGGAGATGCTCCTGGAGTTTGGCGCAAAGACAGATTTTATACCGCTTGCAGACGGGCAGACAAGGATCAATGTCAAGATCAACGCAGGACAGGAGACAGAGATCAACGGACAAGGACCAAAGATTACAGAAACAGCGATCCAGGAGTTGTTTGAGAAGCTGAAATCCTTGAAGGCAGGAGATGTACTGGTTCTGGCGGGCAGTATTCCGTCGACTCTGCCGGAGAATATTTATGAATGGATTCTGATGTGTTTGAAAGATAAGGATGTCAAAGTTGTGGTAGATGCTACAAAAGATCTGCTGTTGAATGTATTGAAATATCATCCGTTTTTGATCAAGCCGAACAATCATGAACTTGGAGAAATGTTCCAGACGACGCTTACTACAGAAGAAGAGATCATCGCTCATGCGAAAAAGCTGCAGGAAAGAGGTGCAAGAAATGTACTGGTTTCTATGGCAAAAGACGGAGCGATCCTTGTGACAGAAGACGGTGAGATATACAAAAAGCAGCCGCACAATGGCACGGTTGTAAATTCTGTCGGTGCCGGAGATTCTATGGTGGCAGGATTTCTGGCGGGATATCTCAATACTGGCTCTTATGAGCGTGCACTGGAGCTTGGAACTGCAGCGGGAAGTGCGACGGCATTTCAGTCCTGGCTGGCATCCAGGGAGGATATTGTAAAACTGCTGGACAGACCGTACAGCGAATATCAGATTTGAAAGGGAAAAGGTATGAAAATCACGGATCTTTTGAAGAGAGAAAGTGTGGAGCTTTCCAGAACACCCGAAAGTAAGGGACAGGCCATTGATCAGATGGTAGAACTGATGGCAAAAGGAGGAAATATCAACGATCTACAGCGTTATAAAGAAGGTGTGTTAAAGAGAGAAGAGGAACGACAGGGATCGGAGAGGGAATTGCCATTCCTCATGCAAAGACAGATGCCGTCAGTGCACCGGGTCTTGCTACGATGCTGGTTCCTCAGGGTGTGGATTATGATGCACTGGACGGACAGCCGGTACATATGATTTTTTTTGATCGCAGCACCGAATACAGAAGATAATGTGCATCTGGAAGTACTCAGCCGTCTTTCCATGCTTTTAATGGATGACGAATTTCGGACAAATCTGCTGGATGCAGCGGATGTAACAGAATTTCTGGCACACATTGATGAGGCGGAGAGAAAGAAATTTCCTGAAGAGTACGGAGAAGAAAAACAGACGCAGGATCAGCCGGAAGAGGGATACCGGGTACTGGCAGTTACTGCATGTCCCACAGGGATTGCCCACACATATATGGCGGCGGAAAGCCTGGAAAACAACGCCGACAGCCGTTACCTGACAAACGACTTCAACCTTTCCGGCAACTGGGAAAGAAGCACGTCCCGTATCTCCGGTGTCTCATCGGTCAATCAGCACATCCGGACACCGGACATGGGCATACGCAATTACCTGCAAAACATCTGGTCACGGGACAAATACACGCTCGAACTCCGTTCACTGCTCCGCTATCACAACCAGCCTGCCCACATCCTGATAGACGGGGACGAACAGACGTTACACTTGCAACAGTTCTATCTGGACCATTCATTCGCTTTCCTGCGCAAGAAAGGGAACCTGACCCGGCAATATACAGCCGGTATAACAGGCGATATCAATTCGATCCGGAACGGAACGAGTCTGTATTTCAAACCGAACTACCAATGGAACCTGCACAAATGGAATCTGACCTTCCATCTTCCGTTCGTATGGACCACCTTTCCAGCAGCCGGCTTTTCCCGGTTGGCTGCCAATCCGTTCCTGTACATCAACTATAAGTTCAACTATGCCTGGCGTTTTTCTTTCCATGCCAACTACAAGGAAAATTACGGAAGCATCACCGACCTCTACCCGGCTGCATACCGCACAGACTACCGCAACTATCGGATGAACAACGGTATCCTGCCCGTCTACCGCAACCAGAGCTATTCGTTGTACGGAGAGTACAAGAGCACGGTGCGCGAGTTCTTTTCCACCCTGTCGCTCAACCATAACCGGGGATGGTCCGACCGTATCTTCGAACAGCAGGTCCGCGACGGGCAAGTCTCGCTTGTCTCCCACCGCCTGTCCAACTATTCTTCCGGCTGGACGGTGAAAGGAACCCTTTCCAAAGGCTTCTACGACTGGGGACTGAAGACGTCGCTCTCTTACCTCTTAGGACGCAACAACGCGGAACAACTGAGCGCCGGCGAACGGTTGCCTTACCGGTACGATTTCATGCAATATGAACCGAAGCTGATCTGGTCGCCCCTGTGCAGCTTCTCTGCCAGCTATCAAGCGACCATCTACCTCGGACGGTCGAAGATCGGAACCGGCACACGCCTCGATCCGCTCCTGAACGTCGTCCAGAAGTTCCAGCTCTCCTACGAGCTTTTCCCTGTAGAGATCAATCTTTCGGCAGACCACTACCACAACGATGTCAGCCGGGACAAGTCTGTCAACGCTTTCTTCGCCGGCCTCTTCCTACGTTGGAAAATGGGAAGCTGGCAGTTCACAGCCAAAGCGACCAACCTGTTCAACAAGAAACAGTATAGCTACACGCAGTATTCCGTCACCGAAAGCTATACTTCCTGGATCAATATCCGTCCGCGGGAATTTATGGCCTCGGTGCGGTACAAGTTCTGAATATTTTATAACTGCCAAAGCGGTTCCCTCTACCAGCATAACGCCATCCGCCTGCTGGAAATAAACGACATCCCGCCAATCGTTATCCGAGATGTTTACCGGACGATAGAAGGATTCATCTTCACCTACGTGCATAATAATTTAATTACAAGACCATTAAAGGGTAAATGCAAAGAGTAAAAGTGCCTTCACCGGTCACAGTTGCCTTCATCAAAAAAATAAGCTGAGTACGGAAAGAGTGTTATAAACCGACAACTGCCATGCTTCTATCGCCAAGCTATAAAGCCATAGAGCTTTTGCCCATTGTCGAAAGCCTTTTCGACCTTGGGCAAAAAGGTTTTCGACAATGGGCAAAAAGGCTTTCGACCCTGGTCGATAATAAAAAAGAATATAAGATGAGTTTTAATATCTATAATATATGCATATTATGCACTCCCATAATCGCTTTATTTTGCACTTAAATAAATCGCTTTGGATAAGAGACGGGAGGGGAACATAGTCAACCGAGATCGGGACAAAACAAGGGTGAAAGCAAATTTTTAAGTTGAAGGTAGTCCCGATGTTCACCTTCACCCACCCATACAATTTGATAATCAAAATATTTCAAAAGGCGGTGAAACCAAATAGGTGGTTTGAATCTAAGAAAATGAACAATTAAAGTTAGAAATACATGGATATTATCAATATTTTTCTCGATCTTCGTTCACAACTCATATTGTCAGCATGAACGGCATGAATAAAGATTGACTTCAGCACATGATTTTGGAACAAAGACAGTGCTAAAACAGTTGAATCTGTCCATAGTGCACGGTAAACGCAAAACGGGCAATGTGTCAAAACATAAAAAGGAGGTAACAATATGGCAAACCCCAGATTACCCAATATCACAGAGGCGGAACAGGAACTCCTTTATGAGAAGTTGAATGTTTACAACCAAGGGAAAGCCTCTTATAAGGAGGCGGGATGTTACCTTGTGGTTTTACCGAGGGAAGGACATCCGGACTACAGCCTGTGGTTCTACACGCCTCTACTTGACAGGCGGTGCATCTTGTTTATCGAAGATTTGAAACCGGACATTATCCAGTCGCTGCGCATCGTCACTTCCGAATTGTGGTATGCCAACCGACAGATCCTGGTCACGGACTACAATGAAAAGAGGATGTCGACACACGGAGATGACCTGATCGCTTTCGGCAAATACCGCGGACACTTCCTGTATGAAATCTTGCGGATAGATCCGGGCTACGTGAACTGGATCGCCTTTAAATATACCCCTATCATCCCCAAGCAAGAACGTTTCGTCAAAATGGCACAAGCCTACAACTGCGTCTACCTGGACAAGATGCTAAAAAAGAAATACCAGCCACGTCCCACCAGCCGTTTCTTAGGAAAGAAAGGGGACAAGCTGTCCAATCTCACCCTGAAAATAACCAAAGTACGGGTAGAAGACGACCCATACAGGACCTGCGTCATCGGGACGACTCCGGTCTTCTTCGTACGCCAGCGCCTGACGGCCATCGATGCGAGCGGCAACCTGGTCAACCTGACCTTTGCATCCGGCAATCCCAGCCATGCATCCGGACAGTTGCCCTCCCTGGAACATGCCTACCGGCCGGGTGAAGTGCTACACATCTCTTCGGCACGTATCGCCGCGACGGTTGAAAGTTATGGCATACAGTACACGCGGTTGAATTATGTCAAGATTGGAAAATAATCCCTACCTTTGTCTTCTCGAAAAAGGACAGCAAGATGAAAATAGTCGCCGACAATACCGTTCCTTTTCTGAAAGGAATCGCAGAACCGATCGCAGAGGTAAAGTATCTCACTTCTAAAGAGTTTACACCAGAAAACGTACAAGATGCAGACATACTGATCGTACGGAGTATCGATAAATGTACCCGCGAACTGCTCGAAGGAAGCCGGGTGAAACTGATTACCAGCGCTACAATAGGTTTCGACCATATCGACACCCGGTATTGTGATAAGGCAGGTATCACCTGGAAGAACTCACCGGGATGCAATGCCGTCTCGGTCGCCCAATATGTGCTTTCCGGATTGGTCACGATCGCGCTTCGCAAGGGTGAACCCCTACAGGGGAAGACGATCGGGATCGTCGGTGTCGGTCATGTCGGAAAAGAGGTGGAGAAGTTATGCTCGGCCTACGGGATGAACGTGCTCCGCAACGACCCGCCACGTGCGGAGAAGGAGGGGAAAGACGGTTTCGTCTCACTGGAAACGATCGCAGAGCAAGCCGACATCGTCACCTTCCACACGCCGCTGACAAAAGAAGGCCGTTTTGCCACCCGCCACCTGGCAGGAGAAGACTTCTTCCGCAAGCTCCAACGAAAACCTTGGTTCGTCAACGCATCCAGAGGAGCCGTCCATGATACGGATGCCCTATTGCATGCCCGGAAAGAGGGTAAGATCAGTGAACTGATCTTGGACTGTTGGGAAAACGAACCGGATATAAACCGGGAATTATTGGAACTGGCCACGATAGCCACCCCGCATATTGCCGGTTTCTCGGCAGACGGGAAAGCCAATGGTACGCGTATGTGTCTGAAAAACATCGAAAAATTCTTCCAAGTGAAGATCGAGAAGATCAGCGAAGTGATTCCGCCAGCTCCCGAAACTCCGGTTATCGACTTGAATCGGTTTGACAGAAATCGGATCGAACAAGCGATCCTCACCAGTTTTAACCCGCTTGCCATAGACCGGGCGCTACGGGAAAATCCCGACAGATTCGAGTGGTTCCGGACAAACTATCATCACCCAAGAGAATACGGTGCATACACAATCGTCCATGCGACCCCGGAAGAAACCGGACAGCTCCAAAGATTGGGGTTCGGAATCCAACAATAACACAAACAAAATGAAACAATGGCAAAAGACAAACTTATATCACCCAGCTTCTGCTATATCTTAGCAGCCAACTTTTTGCTGTTCTTCGCATTTTATCTGATATTGCCGATCCTGCCGTTTTACTTGCAGGACCAGTTCGATGCGGATAAATCGATGATCGGTTTTATCCTTTCGTGCTATACTATTGCTGCCCTCTGTATTCGTCCGTTCTCCGGATACCTGCTGGACACATTCGCCAGACGGCCGTTGTACCTTTTAGCCTACTCCGTCTTCATGGTCATCTTCGCCGGATATATGATCGCCAGCCTGCTGAGCATCTTCATCGTGCTCCGTATCCTGCACGGCTTCGCCTTCGGCATGGTGACGGTGTCGGGCAATACGATCGTGATCGACATCCTGCCCTCCTCCCGCCGTGGCGAGGGGATCGGTTATTACGGGCTGGCAAACAATACGGCCATGAGTTTCGGACCGATGACAGGGCTGTTCATGCACACCAGCTTCTCCTACGAAACGATTTTCGCCTGCTCTCTCCTCTCCTGCCTCCTCGGCTTCATCATGGCCTATTTGGTAAAGACACCGCGGAAACAGCCGATAAAGAAAGAACCGATCTCGCTGGACCGTTTCTTTTTGGTGAAAGGCACTTGGGCTGGCATCTCCTTACTGCTGCTCTCCATACCCTACGGCATGACAACCACATATGTGGCCATGTATGCCGATGAGATCGGGATTTCCGTCAATTCAGGATTATATTTCACCTTTATGGCGATCGGCCTGGCTGTCTCGCGTATGTTCTCCGGGCGGCAGGTCGACAAAGGGAGAATCACGCTGGTCATCTCGTTGGGGATGTATCTTGCCGCCGCCAGCTTCTTCGGGCTGGCAGCTCTGGAAAGGCTGATGCAGTGGAATTCGGCTTTCACTTCTTATCTGTATATCGGGATCGCCCTTTCACAAGGAGTCGCATTCGGTACGATGTTCCCAGCTTTCAACACTCTGTTCGTGAACCTTGCTCCCAACAGCCAGAGGGGGACAGCGACTTCCACCTATCTCACCAGTTGGGATGTGGGGATCGGGATCGGGCTGATGATAGGCGGAAGCATCGCACAGGCTTTCGGGGGATTCAACTACGCTTACCTGTTCGGGGCGTGCCTGACAATTTTTTCGACACTGTTCTTTTTATTGAAAGCAGGTCCTCATTTCAACCGGAACAAATTGAGATAAGATGGTTGGCTTAGCTGTTGCGATACTCCAGCGGTGACATCCCCACGTAGCGACGGAAATACTTGTCGAAGAAAGCGACGTTGCTGTAGCCCAGTCCGATAGAGATTTCCTTTATCGGGAGATTCGTTGATTTCAGTTGGGCTTTGGCATCCATTATCACGACGTTGGCAATAATATCGAGGGCTGTCATCCCGGTCGTCTTTTTGATCACGTAGCAGAAATGAGGCAAGGTGATCCGCAACTTTCCTGCATAGAAAGAGGCACTCCGCTCTTTCGTATAATATTGCCAGACAAGCTGCACGAACTCGCGAGCGATCTCCTTATCACGGCTCAGGACCGGTTCTTTCCAGGTATTGAACCTCCTGTACATATTGACCACCCCTTGGATCAGCAGGTCAAGGACCGGTTTCAAACTGTCGGTAAAGAGGATAGAGTCCGGAGCGTTGTCAGCCCGTACCAGCAAGGAGAAAAAATCTTTATAGATAGCGGCGGCATTACCGGACAAAGGGACTACCGGATTCTCGATGATCGTAACAATCAAGTTGGAGATCGTCCGGATAAAATTGATGCTTTCCAGAAAACGGGAAGAAAAAGCGACGAAACAGACTTCCGCATCTTCCGACACTTCATGAATCTGGATAAAGGTATTGGGCAGCAAAGTGATGAAATCGTTCGCCCGTGCCGTATGTTCATCCAGGTTTATCGTCACACGGATCGTCCCCCGCGTGCAAAAAGCAAACACGCCCGCTTTTATCTTGCAGGGAAAAAGCCCGTACATGTTCAGGATGTCACCCGTAATACCATCGCCTACGATAAAATCTTTCGGAATATCGAATTTAGGCAAGTCAACGTCAATCTTCATAAAAACATTGTTTTGTTGTTTCAAAAGTAGCAAAATATGCTTAGCTCACCTAACAATCTTAAAAATAGAATATTTATTCCCAAACATAGAGATTGTTTGTTTCAAACTTAAGCCTGTTCTTTGTATCATCCTATAATATGACTAAAAGCGAAATATATGGACAGAAAATCAATATGCAGTTTACTTTGCGCCATGATGCTGGCTATTCTCTTGATATCCTGTAATGACGAGGATGATTATGATAGCCTTTCCCCGGCGGAACTGAGCGGGACTTACTCTAACAAACTAAGTGCCCCGACAAACGGAGATTCCCTTATTTTGAGCTATAACGGGAATATATTTATCGGAAAAGATGTGGAATTTAAGACGGATGACGGGAAAACCGCACACATCATTCTTAAATATGTACTACCGCACGATACAGAAACGGCTATCCCCGGCATCTCTCTGACAGCAGGTTCCGGCAGCTATTCTTTCAGTGGAGGCGTGACAACCTCAACCGGTACGGCATTTCATTATCTGGGTAGTATACAGACCGGAAAATTGATACTGGAACTGTCGGACATCACGATTCCAGAGAACCGACTGACAATGAACGGTACCTGGTATGTCGCCCACGAAAATGCCTCTTATTACAATGTAGACAATGGCAGCATGCAGACGATGATCGGAATGCTGTATAACCTGGTGGGCGGCAAACTGGTCAGCAACCTGATCAGTTCCCTGCTCGACGGTCTGACCTTCCAGGCGGACGGAAACATCATCGCCCGCTATGCTCCCCTGCCCGACTCGGTCCGGATAGGAAGTCTGATAGGCAACTACATCAAACATCCGGCAAACGACTGGAACGCTTCACCTCCCAACCTGGCGACTTATTATGTGGACGACAATACATCCTTATATGTAATCCCGCAGATCGACATGATCATCCGCCAAGTGATGATAAACAGACAGACGAAAGCCAACTCTGGGGATAGCTCTATGGAAAATGCGCTGCTGGCAGCCTACCAGAAGATCAATACTTGGTCTACAACCGGTATCAAAATGACAATTCGCGAAAGCGAAGACCCGGCAAAAGGTGATCTCATCCTGCTCCTCGACAAATCGGAAATACAGGAATTGTTCGCCTTGCTGGAGATCGTGAAAGTCTTTATTCCGGAAGAGACGCTTAACGCACCTGTCATGGATCTGATCGGCAACCTGATCCCGCCCCAGTTCGTAAGTATCGCAGCCATACTCCTGAAAGGAAAGACGTTCGGTGCGATCTTGGACCAGTTGAGCCAAGAGCTGAGCACAATCCCCATTGAGATCGGTATCTATTTGTACAAAGACAAAAACATCAATTAAAAGCATTTTATATGAGAAAGCTATATATCTTGATATTCGCCCTGTCACTTTTCACCGGGACCGCATTCGGACAAATGGTGAAAGGGCACGTTTATGATGCGGAAACCCACGAACCGCTACCGGGCGTCAACATCACCTACAAGAAAATAAACGGGGATACGAACGGAACCATATCGGATGCCGACGGAGCCTATGAAATCGCGTTGCCGGACGGTGGGATCGACCTCCTGTTCAGTTACATCGGGTACGAGAACGAACAACTCCCGCTGATACTCCGCAAGGGGGATACCAAAACAAAAGATGTCTATATGAACATCAAAACGAACCTGTTGGGAGACGTAGTGGTCAGTGCCGGACGCTTCGAACAGAAACTAAGCGATGTCACCGTTTCGATGGACCTGCTGAAAGCAGGCGATATCGCCAAGCAGGCCCCTACCGACCTGAGTTCGACACTGAACACAATGCCGGGTGTGGATATCAACGACAAGCAACCCTCCATACGGGGTGGGAACGGATGGACATACGGGGTCGGTTCACGCAGCCTTGTGTTGGTAGACGGTATGAGCGCTCTAAGTTCGGGCAACGGAGTGATCAACTGGAACATCGTCCCGCTCGAAAATATCGAACAGGTAGAGGTGATGAAGGGTGCTTCCTCTGTGCTCTACGGCTCATCGGCCTTGAACGGGGTGATCAACATCCGCACGAAACGGCCGGGACTCACGCCGACCACAAGTGCCCGCGCCTATGTCGGAGTATACGACCATCCGGTTCATGACGAATATGAAGGGGCAGACGTCTCGCACGCACGACGGATCGGAAACTTCGATGTATCGGGCGGACTCAACCTGTTTTCCGATGACGGATACCGCGATCAAGGATACAACCGGCGTCTGCGACTCGGAGGCAATATGACATACCACCATCCGATGAAAGAGGGCAAACTGCTGAACTACGGGTTCAATTTCAATTATCTGGCCGACAAATATGCCGACTTCTTCATCTGGCGTTCTCCGGTAGAAGTCTACCAGCCGTCATCCATCGCCAACATGGGTCGCAAGGGGAACACCTTCTATATCGACCCGTTCTTCAATTTTACCAATCCGACCAACAATACCTCGCATAAGATCAAGACCCGTTTCTATTACCGGGGAGACAACATCATCGACGGAAGCTCCAGCCATAAGTCGCTCGACGACATCTTAGGCAATATGGGAAGCGATGCAGTCACAGTCAACGCCTATATCGACAACATCAAGAACGGAGACTATAGCCCGTTCTTCCCACTGATCCAGCCGATACTGCAAGGCGACCTGAACGGGATCGTGGACGGGGCCGTAAACATCCTGAACGGGGTATTCCCGACTGCCACGACAGCCGATTACTGCGACCTGATCTCCTGGGTGATGAACAACAACAAGGAGAATGTTCCCAAAGGGACGGACAAAAACTACACCTACTATGTAGACTACCAGTTCAATAAGAAATGGGACAGCGGAAGTCAGATCACCGCCGGGGCAACCTACGAACACATGAAAAGCGTTTCGAAAACCACCGGGACGCACGACAGCGACAATGCCGCCCTGTTCGTCCAGTACGACCAGCGTTTCTTCGACCGCCTGAGCGTATCGGCCGGCATGCGTGCCGAATACTACCGGGTGGACGGTTACCTGCGGGAAGCAGATACCAAACTGTTCGGAACCAAGATTCCGGTCAAACCGATCTTCCGCGCCGGACTGAACTACCAACTTGCCGACTACAGCTTTATCCGCGCCAGCTTCGGGCAAGGCTACCGCTATCCCTCTCTGACCGAGAAATATGCCCGTAAGGACATCGGCGGTGTCGGCGTGTACCCGAACAAAGAGGTGAATGCCGAAAAAGGTGTAAATGCCGAACTGGGCTTCAAACAGGGATATAAGTTCGGAAACCTGACGGGATTCTTCGACTTGGCGGGATTTTATACCCAATATACCGACATGATCGAATTCCGCTTCGGAATCTTCAACAATACGACTTTTCAGTATATCAACGGTGTGCGCGACCTCTTGAGCATGATCACCCAAGGCCAGATGCCGGGATTCGGCGCCCAGTTCTATAACGTGTCGAAAGCACGTATCTACGGGGCGGAAGTCAGTACGAACGGTGTCTACACGTTCAATCCCAATACCACGCTAAGCTACAACTTAGGATATGTATTCATCGAACCTGAAGACGCCGATTATAAGAAAAAGAACGAAGAAGAGGCGACCTACGATGATCCGATGCAGATGAAAGAGAAGTCCAATACATCCAAATACCTGAAGTACCGCCAAAAACACACAGTGAAAGCCATCCTTGACTTCCAATGGAAACGACTGACACTAGGAACCAATATCGTGTGGAAAAGTAAGACGTTGGCCGTAGACTACCTGATGGTGGACGAGCGAACAAAAGAACAGCCGGAGATCATGGACTACGTGCGCGACATCCTCTTCGGCAATGTGAACGGGCAAACACTTCATTCCTATTGGGCGAAAAACAACACGCCCTACTGTGTGGTCGACCTGCGTGCAGGCGTGAAGATCATGAAAGGACTGTCTTTCCAGTTCATGGTGAATAACTTGTTCAACAAAGAATACAGCACACGTCCGATGCTCGTTTCCGCACCCCGTACCTATGTCATGCAACTGAGCGCGAACTTCTGATACAATCCCTCAAATACGGGCTGCAAGCAAATCTTCTATAACCTTGGGATAATGAGCGTATTCGAGTGCGTGCACCTTCGCAGCAACCTCTTCCGGCGTATCGGACGGCAGAACGGGGCATTTTGCCTGAAAGATAACCGTCCCTTCGTCGTAATGTTCGTCTATGTAATGGATCGTAATACCGGTCTCCCGTTCGCCGGCGGCAACGACCGCCTTGTGCACGTGTATCCCGTACATGCCTTTGCCTCCGTATTTAGGCAGAAGTGCAGGATGAATATTGATAATCTTACCCGGATAGGCATTCAACAAGGGATCGGAGATCTTATTTATGAAGCCGGCAAGAACAATCAGATCCGTATCATATTCCGCAAGCTTTGCCAAGACAGGCGCCCCATCTGCAAATTCCTCCCTCGAAAAGACAAAAGAAGGAACACCCAACTTATTCACCCGGGCATGCACACCAACGTTCCGGTTGTTAGACAAAACAACTGCCACCTTAATAGTTTCACTTTTAGAGAAATATCGGACGATATTCTCCGCGTTCGTACCCGATCCGGAAGCAAAAATTGCTACGTTTTTCATGTTTTCTCCTTTTTTTGTGCACAAGAAAAGAAAAAATGTGCAGTTTTCCGCATTTTTAGCTCATTAAATTTGTTTTGTAACATAAAAAATTCTTTTCTTTGCACTGCAAATTTAAAAAGTATATTCGTATTTATTAATCTAAATTGAAAAAGTTATGTCTGAAGTTGCTGAAAGAGTAAAAGCTATCATCGTTGACAAGTTAAGTGTTGAAGAAACAGAAGTTACAAACGAAGCAAGCTTTACTAACGATTTAGGAGCAGACTCTCTTGACACTGTAGAACTGATTATGGAATTCGAAAAGGAATTCGGTATTTCTATTCCTGATGATCAAGCAGAAAAGATTACAACTGTAGGCGACGCCATTGCTTACATCGAAGCTAACGCGAAGTAATCAATCCTTTTAATTAAAGGTATGGAATTAAAAAGAGTTGTGGTAACAGGTCTTGGAGCTATTACTCCTCTTGGTAATACTCTCCCGGAAACATGGGAAGGTATTATCAATGGGAAGAGTGGAGCCGGGCCTATTACTCAGTTTGATGCATCCAAATTCAAGACACAATTTGCATGCGAAGTAAAAGGCTTCGATCCGTTGACAGTAATGGATCGTAAGGAAGCCCGCAAATGTGACCGTTATAGTTTATTCGCAATAAATGCCGCAAAACAAGCGATTGACGACGCTGCTATGGACTTGGACAAGGAAGACAAGAACCGTATCGGCGTTATCTTTGCCTCTGGTATCGGTGGTATCAAGACATTCGACGAAGAAGTATTAGGATATGCAAAGATCAAAGACACGATCGGTCCTAAGTTCAATCCGTTCTTCATACCGAAGATGATTTCCGATATTGCAGCCGGACATATCTCCATGCTTTACGGATTTCATGGTCCCAACTTTGCGACAGTATCAGCTTGTGCATCTTCAACCAACGCGATCAGTGACGCGTTTAACTATATCCGTTTAGGAAAAGCTAACGTGATTATAACCGGTGGTGCCGAAGCTGCCGTTTCGGAATCTGGTGTCGGTGGGTTCAACTCGATGAACGCGCTGTCTACCCGCAACGATTCGCCCGAAACCGCTTCCCGTCCGTTCAGCGCAAGCCGTGACGGGTTTGTTATGGGAGAAGGTGCTGCCTGTCTGGTCCTGGAAGAGATGGAACACGCGTTGGCTCGCGGTGCTAAAATATATTGCGAGATTGCCGGAACCGGCATGTCTGCCGATGCTTACCACCTGACAGCTTCTCATCCGGACGGATTAGGAGCCAAGTTGGTTATGCGTAACGCACTGGAAGACGCAGAAATGACTCCGGAAGACATCGATTACATCAATGTTCACGGAACCTCTACGCCGGTAGGAGATATCTCAGAAGTAAAAGCGATCAAGGAAGTTTTCGGAGATCACGCTTACAACCTGAATATCAGTTCGACGAAATCAATGACCGGACACCTCTTGGGAGCGGCCGGAGCAATCGAGGCAATGCTCTGCATTAAGGCGATAAACGACGGAATCATTCCTCCGACAATCAACCATGCGGATGGTGATGATGATCCTGAAATAGATTATAAACTGAATTTCACATTCAATAAAGCTCAAAAAAGAGAAGTGCGGGCAGCACTCTCCAATACTTTCGGGTTTGGAGGTCACAACGCTTGTGCTATTGTTAAAAAATTTGTGAAGTAACGTGTTTACAAAGCTATACAAAAGAATAAGGCTCCTCAAGAACATGAACAAGGAGCCTTATTCTTCTTTATACAAGATACTCGGTTTTTATCCCGATAACATCCACCTTTATGAACAAGCCTTCCTCCATAAATCTTCTTCCGTAGAAAGCGGTGACGGCAGATGGCTGAACAATGAACGGTTGGAGTTTTTGGGTGATGCCGTATTGGATGCGGTCGTAGCCGATATCGTTTACAAACACTTTCAGAACAAGCGGGAAGGATTCCTGACCAACACCCGTTCCAAAATCGTACAGCGCGAGACGATGAACCGTGTTGCTGTCGAACTGGGACTCGACAAGATGGTCGTGTACTCCGCCAAACTTAGTTCCCACAACAACCACATGTATGGAAATGCCCTTGAAGCACTGATCGGTGCAATCTATCTGGACCAAGGCTACGAAGTCTGCTATAATTTCATCCAGAACGTACTCATCAAAAAACATGTCAATCTGGAAACCATCGCCCGTAAGGAAGTCAATTTCAAATCGAGTCTGATCGAATGGAGCCAAAAGAACAAGCTTGAAATATCGTTCGACCTAATCGAATCGTTTACCGACAACGATGGAAATCCGGTGTTCCAGACAGGTGTGACGCTTTCTGACACACAGATAGGCGTAGGCATCGGCTATTCGAAAAAGGAATCCCAGCAGAGCGCAGCCAAGATGGCGATCAAGAAATTACGGACTGACAAAACATTCCAACAATTCATCTCGGAACTCAAGAAGAAAAAAACCGGTGAGAACACAGCCGAAAACGAATTCGAAAATCTACCTGAAGAAGCCGTAGAAAATAGCGGACAGGAGATAGCAGATACAGAGAAAAGAAAAGCGGAAACAAGCATAGAAGCTGTTCCCGCTGAAAATTAATTTCCGAACGATATTCCCATCCGTTTCCCCTGAATGATCAGATCATGTTCGGAAGTTACCAGTTTTAACTTACCGGCCACTTCAGACAGAGGAATTGATTCGACTTCACTGCCTTTCATGCAAACCATACGTCCGAATTGCCTGTTTGCGATCAGTTCCGTAGCATGTCCGCCCAAACGGGTAGCCAAGTTACGGTCGAAGGGAGAAGGATTGCCTCCACGCTGAATATACCCCAAGACGGTATCGCGGCTTTCGATACCTGTCGCCTCCTCTATGACACGCGTCACATAGACGGAAGGACGCTCTTTGTCAGGTGTTTCGATCCCTTCGGCCACAACCACGATGGAATAAGGCTTACCACGGCGGGCACGATCCAAGATCACTTCGTTTATCTGGTCCATGTCAAAGCCCAGTTCAGGTAGCAGGATCACATCAGCACCTCCGGCCATCCCGGCATATAGCGCAATCCAGCCGGCGTGGTGTCCCATCACCTCCACCACCATTACCCGTTTGTGCGAACTGGCGGTCGAATGCAGGCGATCAATCGCTTCAGTCGCGATATTGACAGCCGTATCGAAACCGAACGTTATATCTGTCCCCCAGATGTCGTTATCGATAGTCTTCGGCACACCGATCACGTTCAAACCCATCGCCGAGAGCATACCTGCGGTTTTCTGTGTCCCGTTGCCGCCGATACAGACGAGGCAATCCAAGCCAAGTTCTTCATAATTCTGCCTAATGAGCTGCGGTTTCTCGCTTTCGCCTGAAGCCAGGAGTTTACGGAAAGGTTTCTCGCGGGAAGTCCCCAGGATCGTACCGCCCAAATTCAGGATACCTGAAAGGCTGCGTTCGTCAAAAGTCTGGACATCTTTATTCAGCAGGCCGACAAAGCCGCTGTGTATGCCGATGACTTCCATGCCATAGTGCATAATGGCCGTTTTACCGACACCACGTATCGTGGCGTTTATTCCGGGACAGTCGCCACCAGAGGAAAGAATACCTATTTTCATCGTTTTTTGGGATTAAGTACTTGTTGTACAAAGATAATAAATTTATCGTATCTTTGCATGCAATTCAAACAACAGGAGCATGGATATTCTGACAAATACAATATCACTACTCTTCCGCCCCAGGCAAAAAGAGATCGCAAGGTTTGCCCAGGATGCAGATGCCATCCAGCACAAACAGCTGAAGTCCCTTTTATCTACCGCCCGAAATACCGAATGGGGTTTAAAACACGACTACAAAAGTATTCAGGGATATGCAGACTTTTGTGAGCGGATTCCTTTACAGACCTATGATGACATAAAACCATACGTCACCCGTATGATAAACGGAGAAAGAAATATCCTTTGGCCTTCGGTCGTGCGATGGTACGCAAAAAGCAGCGGCACCACAAACGACAAAAGCAAGTTCCTTCCCGTCACACCCGAAATTCTGAAAGGGTGTCATTACAAAGGCGGTTTCGACACCGTTTCCATCTATCTACAGAATAATCCCGACAGCCATTTTTTCGCCAGCAAAGGGTTGATACTGGGCGGAAGCCACAGTCCTTCCCCTTTGAACCGGAATGCACATTGCGGGGACCTTTCTGCCGTCCTGTTGCAGAACCTGAATCCTCTTGTCAACCTGATTCGCGTCCCCGACAAAAAGATCATCCTTATGGATGAATGGGAAAGCAAGATCAAGGCGATTGTCGAAAGCACTTGGAAAACCGACGTGAACAGCCTATCCGGTGTTCCCTCATGGATGCTGGTACTAATCAAGGCCGTATTACAAAAGACAGGAAGCGAATACCTGACGGATGTCTGGCCCAACATGGAGGTATTCTTCCACGGCGGGATCAGTTTCGAGCCGTACCGGGACCAATACAAAGCGTTGATTCCTTCGGACCGGATGCATTACATGGAGACCTACAATGCATCGGAAGGTTTTTTCGGCCTCCAAAACAATCCGGAGGAACACAGCCTTTTGCTGATGATCGACTATAGTGTCTTTTATGAATTTATCCCGATTAACGAAGTGGGGGAAGAACATCCGACCGTCCTTCCGTTAGAAGCTGTAGAGGTAGGGAAAAACTACGCGATGGTGATCACGACCTCCGGCGGATTATGGCGTTACCAGATCGGCGACACAGTCCGTTTCACCTCCCTTTATCCGCACAAGTTCGTAATATCGGGACGCACCAAGAACTTTATCAATGCCTTCGGAGAAGAACTGATGGTAGACAATGCCGACAAAGCAATCAGCAGGGTTTGCCGCCAGACAGGAGCCAAAGTGAAAGAGTATACCGCCGCTCCCCTTTTCATGCTGGACAAGGCAAAGGGCCGCCATCAATGGATGATCGAATTCGAGAAAATGCCGCCTTCACTCGATGACTTCGCCTCCTTGCTGGACAAGACCTTGCAACAGCTTAATTCCGACTACGAGGCAAAACGTTATAAAGAAATTTCCCTCCAACCGCTGGAAATCCGAGTTGCCCGTGAAGGGACCTTCTACGAATGGCTCCGCAGGAAAGGAAAATTAGGCGGTCAACACAAAATACCTCGCCTCAGCAACGACCGGACATTTATCGAGGAGTTGGGGAAAATTTGTGATTCATGATTTATATGTCGATAATAATTCATAAATCATAAATCTTCAAAATTTCCATGACAGATAAAGGCCGCCCCCATCAGGACTAAACGTTGGAGCAACGACCAAGCGATCATTTCCTTTCATATTGATTTTACGAGCGATCGCATTACGGATAGGGAAATAGGTCAAATAGGCAAGCTCGACAGAGAGAATACCGAAACCGGCTCCTGCAATCACATCAGCCACCCAATGACGGTTGTTGTACAGGCGCGAACAAGCGACGAAGGTCGCCAACGCATAGCCAGAGTAGGCTAATACCGGGCAGCTGTCCTTAAACTCCTTCCAAGCAACATGTGCCCCTAAGAAAGCATTGGCGGTATGCCCGGAAGGAAACGAGTGAGGACCACCGTCAGGACGTATTTCGCCTACAGTATATTTGACCGTACGTGTCATGGCAGCGTTGAAGCCTTCGGCAATGGCAACCAGGCAAAGCTGATCCACCCAATTATGCTTCTCCTTCCCCATCAGGTCGCAGACAAAAACCCAACCCAACATGCCCCATTCCATGTAATCGTCGATCCGTATCTTCTTGACGGAATCCTTGCGGGAAAAGAGATGGAAATCGTTCATCCCGTCTATGGCAGTGCCAATCGCTCCGACTGTTATCAGGGAAGCGGGAAGGATCAGGCTTTTCGGTTTGAATTTATATTCGATGACAGACATCCGGGATGTGCTATCCCGTACCCCTGCATCGGACACGGAAAGGTTTAGGGGCAATTCATGTAAGGGCGGTTCACCAACCGCCCCTATCGCTGTAAATATTGTAAACTGGAATAATGCCAGCAGAATACAAATAAAAGATTTCACTAAGTACCTTATTGATTTTCGCCCCCAAAGGAACAAAAATCTTCTTACATTACAACTATCGATTTGCTATTTCTTAACGGCAAAATAGTTCCCGTATGTGGGAACTATTTACAAGGTTATTGAAATTTTTTAGTAGCTTATTGATCGTATTGCCTGCAAAAGTGCTTCCATATCATCAGGGAAGATATCGCCGATGTTTCCGATACGGAATGTATCAGCGTCGGAGATTTTACCGGGATAGATGACGAAACCTTTTGCCTTCAACTGATCGTAGAAAGAATGGAAATCGAAATCGGCAGTAGGATACAGGAAAGAGGTGATGATCGGGCCTTGCGAAGCATCCGGCAGCAGAGTTTTGAAACCTAACGCACGCATACCGTCGACCAGCGTACGGTGGTTTTGCTTATAGCGTTCCGAACGGGCAACGATACCGCCTTCTTCATTCAGTTCTTTCATGGCCTGATAAAAAGCATGCACCACATGTGTAGGCGATGTGAAACGCCATTTGCCACCGCCTTTTTCCATCGTTTTCCACTGCGCATAGATGTCGAGCGAGAGAGAACGGGCATTTCCTTTCGTTGCGATCAGCTTATCTTTCTTCGCAATGATAAAACCGAAACCGGGAACACCTTGGATACATTTGTTGGCACTGCTGACTAAAAAGTCGATATCCAGCTTCTTCATATCAATTGGCACACCGCCAAAGCTACTCATAGCATCAACGATAAAGGTGATGTTACGACCTTTCAAGACTTCGGCCACTTCTTCGATCGGGTTCAGCAGACCGGTTGTCGTTTCACTATGTACCATCGACAGGTGCGTAATATCCGGATTGGCTTCGAGGGCTTTACGAGCCACTTCACCAGTCACCAATTCCGTCTCGTGCAAAGAGACCAGTACATGGTCAATATGATAGTATTCCGCAATCTGTGCCATACGTTTGCCGTAAGCACCGTTCGCCAGGATCAGAAGTTTGTCGGTCGGCTTCACGGCTGCACCGATGGTGGCCTCCACACAGTATGTTCCGCTGCCTTGCAACAAGACATCCGTATATTCGTCTTCATCCAGTCCGGCAATAGCCAACAAGCCCTTACGGATGGGGGTTACAATTCCTTCGTTATAATCTTTATCCCAAGTACACCAGTCCTGAAGCATCGCTTCGCGAACTGTTTCAGATGTGCTCAGGGGACCTGGGGTAAGCAACAGGTAATTTCTTTTTGTATTCATGATATCCTTATTATAAATCAATATTTACCATTAATCTTCTCAATGCAGGAGGGGAGCTCCATAATGTTGTCCAAGACAAAATGGGCACCGGCATTCAGCATCCGTTCACGCACTTCGCGCTTGAGTTCGATCAGTTCGTCGGACGAACGGTGGTTGTATTCCTCTTCTGTCAATCCCATCTCGTTGCTACCGGTCACGATACCGACGCTCCATACTTTGGCATTCACTCCTTCCTTGATGTCGGCGATCGTGTCTCCTACCTTCACCACATTATCAACGGAAGGAATAGCCAGGTCGATCATATTCTTATAGATCATATACGGGGCAGGACGCCCGGCGGGAACATCATCCGGAGTAACCAGGTTATCCACCACATAGCCTTTAGCTGCCGCATCGGGACGAACCACTTCCATCATCGCCTGTGTATAGCCTGTTGTAGAACCGATTCTAATTCCTTCTTCGCGCAACAGCTTCATCGTATCCAGCACACCGGGGATCGGATCCGTAAAGTTGCGGAGAGACGAGAACAAATGCTTTTCGAAGCTCCGATACATTTCGTTTACATCGTCCATGTTCCAGTCGCGGTTATAGCGAACCTGAAATTTGGCTTTTACTTCCGGCATATTCAGGATCGCCTTGATATGATCTATCTTCAACAATCCCATCGGCTCACGCGCCTGCCGGTAGGTTATATCAATTCCTTTTTCTTCAGAGAAAACTTTCAGGAAAGCATTCAAAGGGGCAAAACACCCGAAATCAACAGCCGTTCCGGCCCAGTCCATAATCACACATGAAATCTTTTTCATAACTGATTTATTTCTTTTATTATACTGATTCGTTTATCAAGCCATCGTGATCGCATTCCGCGAAGCCGTATCCAATTCGAGCACTTCGTTGCTCTTGACAACCAACCCGTTTTCCTTACGGAAACGCTGATGCAAATATACAAAAGAACAAATGAAGGTGATACAGCAGGAGATACCGACATACCCGGCAAACTGGTTATAAAATACCGCCCAATCGATATGCGGGTTGCAAAATTCCTTCAGCACAAGCACAAGCACCGTCCCGGTATATCCCAAAAAATCCGTCGTTACGATAAAGAACCCTACATTCCCGTGAATCTTAAAGCAAGCAATGAAGCGGTCGAAGAAAATCGTCTGGAAAGTAAGATACGCGATGTATAAGCAAAGACTTTGGACGAACAGCCAGACAACAGGAGAAAGCTGGAACCGTTCCTGCCCGAAAGAGACAACAGACATCACAATCATCCCCATAATAATCAACCCGAAAAGAATAGAAAGAGCTTTCAGATTATCCTTCACAAAAACCATCAATCCGAAAACCACAAGGATAATAAGTGTCACCACACTGTCGATCTTCGCAAAAAGCCAAGGCGAATATTCGGAAACATCGATGATATTCACTAAAAAGTCTTCTTTTATATCGCGTAACACCACGATGGCTATATTGGCAACGAACAACATCATGAGGAAAGGCATAAAATTCTTGAACAACTCCCAACGCTGTTTCCCATTCAATGTCGCACGCTCCGATTTCATCGCAATATCTTCTTCGGTCGGTTGAGGTAGACGGTTCAGGGCATATCCGAGCAATGCTAACTGAGGCAGTGCGACAGCACCAATCAATGCAGGCATCCAAAACTCATTCACATGCAGGTTATTCATAACATACAACCCAGCCGACTTGGCCGTCCCGGAACTGATCACCATACTGACACCTAACAAGCTGGCAAGGATATCCGTCATCCGACGTCCTTCGATAAAACTGAAGATCACCCCCCACATGCAACCCAACGACAGGCCGTTCAGGAACATAGCTGCAATATTGTAAGGAGCGGAAAGCAGACCGAAGAAAACCAACGAAAGCTCTGCCATCACAACAGACATCAGGATAAACCTCAAACGCTCTTCCCGTCTCAGTTCGGAGATCAACTTGATCCCCATAAACTTAGAAATCACATATCCTACTATCTGGGAGATCGTAACAACCACCTTATAATCCATATCGAAGAACTCGACATCCTCGAAAGCCGCCGCCGTATAAGGCTTGCGCAGTGCATATACCAATGAATAAGATAAAAGAGCCGCACCGCCGGCCCAGAGGATAAAAAGAAAATCGGATAACCGTTTCCGAGATGGATTTTTAGTTTGTTGTTCGTTGTTCATAACATGCTGTCATTTTGTTTACGGCTGCAAAAGTAGACGTGGCATGTTACAGGAATATTACTGAAAACATGAATGTTCATTATTTATATATATTATAAATCAACCGATTATAAAGCAATATTTATGTAACATTCATGTAACGGAAATGCAACACGCTTGTATTTATTTTGCAATATAAAACAGTAAATAAGAACAACATGGATGACTTCCGTGAACTCTACCGCCGGATAGAATATCTGCGCAATAACGGGATCAAGATGAAGGAGATTGCCGACTGTGCCGGAATGGCTCCCAGCATCCTGTCTTCTCTGTACACAACAGTGCTCCCGACTTATTTCGAGGAACTGAAAAACTGCTCGCACGAGGAAGCATTGGACCATGCGATCGTATTGGTCAACAACATATCCAAACGACGCCTGCTGTCCGTCCTGCCGGAATTGTTAAAACGCTTGGAAGGGATGGAACCGAACATACAACCCGACCGGAAAGCGAATCCTTTCCTCGAACATTTGCAAGAAGAAATACAGCTTTCCACCACACGGGTGGACAACATATGCGGACTTTACACGAGTTACAGCCTTTCTTCTTCCTCGGACTGCCTGAAGATGGAACCTTTTATCATCAGTCTATCCGAAAACAAGGAGTACATCCGCATCGGACGGTTAAATGCTTACGGGGAGGCGCAATGGGGCATGGGAGTCACAGGTGATCCACAGAACTTTTATTGCATGTTCAGCGAAAACCCCTCGCCTCAATTCACGCTGGTAACAATCTATCTGCAAATCCCATTTTTCCGGAATCCCCGGCAACTGCGCGGTTTATATATCGGACTTGACTACAACCGGAACCCGGTTGCACGCCGCATCCTACTTATCAAGAAGTCTGACTGCACGGATACGGAAGAATTTTTATCCATGGAAAGCGGCTTGATCCAAAAGGAGGATTTCACCTCCGAACAACAGGCTTATTACGATTATACCTGTCAGACCGGCGACTACATCAAGATGTGCACGGTTCCTTCGCTTCAGATGGATGAGAGTGATCTTGTCAAAGAAAAGACAATGCTATCGTTATAATTACTTTTGGCTTGTCCCAAAAGTAACCAAAAAGTCAAGGCCGAACCTGCTTCGCTACTCCGGGCAGGCGACAGCGTAGTCTTTGCCCGGAGTAGCCCAGACGGTTAAGCCTTGAACTTTTGGTTACTTTTCTTTCAAGAGAAAAGTAACACACCGATTATTCTTTTTGGAACTTACGGCTCACCTTCAGTAAATTTGCTGTAAAAGATACTACATTCTGCGCTTCCTGTACCATATTTAGGTAGACCATGCTGACCTTCGTACTACCGCTCTGTCCTTGGATACGTTTCAGTTCCTCCTTCTTCAGAAGCGTCAGTTTAGCCGTCAGATCGACCGATTCGGCAATCAGGTCATCCATACGATGGTAATCATTGCTTTCGATCATAACCGAACTGCGGTTCAGGAAAGAAACGATCTCATCGGTCATCTTTCCGAAATCCTCCTTCTGTACTTCACAAAGCGGGCTAAAATGATTGTCGACATGCTCTTTGCCTGGCTCCGTCAGACGACGGATACTGAACACGATCTCGCTGGCAAAATCATTCCCCTGATAATAGTACAAACCTTTATCGATCGCAATATCATGCTCCAACTGGGTAACGCCCAACGTGCCGACACGTTTGACCTGTTTCAAGTAACTCTTCTTTTCCTCAATCGCGCTCATAACCTTGCGAAGTTCGCGCAGGTTTTCATCCATAAAGCCATGAACAGAGCGGTTGAAAGTGTCGGAAGCGAAGTTCAGCACGTCACAAAGCTCGTCGCGACTATGTTCACGGAACAGCGAAAGAGCTTCACGTTTGTCCTTTGTCTCACGTAGTTTGGAAATCGTGGAATCAACTTCTTCCTGCATGGCTTCCTTCTTCATCTTCTTTTTATACAGAATCTGGTTACGGATCAGCATATAGATCGCCAGCCCCACCATCGCCGCCATTGCCGCAATACCACCGACATGGATCAACAGAGCAACCAGAAAACAGATCGTAAAGGCTGCACCTGCCGTAATAAACCAACCACCGATCACGGAGAGCACACCGGTGATACGGTAAACTGCGCTTTCACGCCCCCAGGCACGGTCGGCCAGAGAACTACCCATCGCCACCATAAAAGCGACATAAGTCGTAGACAACGGCAACTTCAACGAAGTACCCAACGCAATCAACAGACCGGAAAGCACGACATTCACCGAAGCACGCACCAAGTCGAAACTGGCCTTATCTTCAAGTATTATCTCGTTATTATTGAAACGGCTGTCAATCCAGTCCTTCACTCGCAAAGGCACCACGCTCAATATCGTATTGGAGGCATTGTTGCACGTACGCACCAGAACACGTGCAACGGGCGATGTTCCGAAATTTTCATTTCCATCCGACTGCCGGGCCAGGTCTACAGACGTTTTGATCACCGCCTGCGCCTTTTTCGAAGTAGCCAAGGCAATCACCATGACCAAGCCGGAACCAACAAGGAAGTACCACGGGGTTTTGGCCGGTTCAAGCAACGACTCCATCAGGAAAGTGTCGGTTGTAGTCGTGCCTCCCTGCGCCATCAAATCCATATAAGAAGAATAGCCAGCCAACGGAACACCGATAAAGTTCACTAAGTCATTACCGGCAAACGCCAAAGCCAAGGCAAACGTTCCCAGCAAGATCACCACTTTAAAAACGTTCACCTTCAACCAGTGAAGAACCTGCATCAATAAAGTGAAAAAGATAAGTGCTCCCCACACGATCGTGTCTGTATTGCTATAAATCATCGTTTTAAGATCACCTTCCATAAAGGAACTTTCTTTCAAACCTTTTATCAACATGAAATACAAGATGGAAGTGGCAGCCAAACCACCGAACAAGCCGATAAAATAGTTCATGTGTTTCTTGTAGTTGAAAGTAAAAATCAAGCGAGAAATGTATTGAACAATGGCCCCGAAAAAGAAAGCGATCGCCACTGAAAGAAAAATGGCAAGTATCACCGTAAAAGCCTTATCCGTGTTCAGCAGGTCACCCAACTGAAGTGCACCATTAGAATTGGCAATCTTGATTAATGAAATTGCAACCGTACCGCCCAACAATTCGAATACCAGCGAAACGGTAGTCGAAGTAGGCATCCCCAGAGAGTTAAAAATATCCAGCAACACCACATCGGTGAGCATGACAGCCAGCAAAATACACATAATTTCTGAAAAATAGAAATGTTGCGGCTGGTAAATTCCGTGCCTGGCAATATCCATCATTCCGTTGGATAGCGAAGCACCGACAAAGATGCCGATCGCGGCAATCACCATTATTACTTTAAAAGATGCAGCTTTCGACCCTATTGCCGAATTCATGAAATTGACCGCATCGTTACTAACTCCGACTGACAGGTCAAACACCGCCAGCACAAAGAGGAAAATGATCAGAAAGAGATAGAATGTCTCCATAATTGCTTGTTATGTATTTGGTTGCAAAGGTCTGAAACAAATATTACGCAAAAATGACATAGATATTACAAACATGTTACAAGTCAAACCATACATCCACAGAAACAGTTGAATAAAAAAATAATGTTACCGGACTAGGGGATTTTCGCTATATTCGCGACTTTTATTATAAGAACATTGTTAATCTTACTCACACTTGGGAGAGAATCGAGACGATATCATACAGTGGGCTTGTGAAATGGCCTTATCGGATTCACAAACCGCTCTTAAATCGCTTTACATGACCTATTTCGGGCCACTAATGCGATTTACGGGTATGTATGTCTCATCGCCGGCAGAAGCCGAAGAGATCGTATCCGATACCTTCTTAGCTATCTGGAACAACCGCAAACAGCTACCCGGCATCTCTAATTTCGATTCTTACATATATACGGTAGCCCGCCACAAGGCGATCAGCTATTATCGCAAACAGCACATGGAGCAGGTATCGCTGGACGAAATCTCCATCGACCTTTTCACATCGACCGAAACGACTCCCGAAGAAGAGCTTATCAGCCAAGAAGGAATTCACCGCCTGAACTTGGCAATCGACTCGCTACCCGCCAAATGCAAGATGGCTTTCAAACTCGTCCGCGAGGACAAGCTCAAATATAAAGAAGTGGCTGCCATCCTCGACATCTCCGTCAAAACATTGGAAGCACACTTGGCGAATGCCGTCCGCAAACTGCGGGAAACACTTGCCGACGATTGCATCTGAAAAGCAACACTCTGGCATGAAGCAAAAATTTCATGCATAGGATACTTCTGTTTCATGCCCAGGAAACATTTGTTTCCACCTATTGAAAATTTTGTTTCCTCCTATTGAAAATAAATTTTCCCACAGTGGGAAATTTATTTTCTCCGAATGGGAACAGATGAAAATTTTCTATCTTTTTCTCATTCCGACTAAGGGAATTCTCGCTTCCCTGCGACTATACATATAGAAACACATAGAATGGAAAACAGAATAAACCATATAATCGCACGTGTCCTGAGTGGAGAAAGTTCTTCGGACGATATCCTTTCGTTAAGCGAATGGCTGAACGAAAACGAAAAAAATCGAGATGAATTCCGACGTCTCAAGAATTATTGGGATGCAGATGTCGCTTTCAAACATTCCGTTGCCCCTGCTTTCTCGGCCGACAAACTGCAACAAAAGATCAATGTACAAAGAAGGCAGACTGCCCGGCGGCAATTATGGAGAAACGCCATTCCACTAATTGCCGCAGCCTGTTTGCTTTTCATTTTCTCAACAGCCCTTTTCCTTTATAATACAAATGACCGTATATCCGAACACTACACCTTGCTGACAGACGAACATACCTCCAACTTCACGATGGAAGATGGAACCATCATCACATTGAACAAAAACAGCCGCTTAAGCTATTCCGACAAATACGGGAAAGACAGCCGCAACGTCAAATTAGAAGGTGAAGCCTATTTTGAAGTGGCAAAAGATCCAAGCAAGCCCTTCCAAGTAGAGATGAACGGTGCTTCTATCACCGTATTGGGTACGCACTTCAACGTGAAGGCAGATGCAGAGTCAGACGATATCACGGCAACCCTTGTGGAAGGTTCCATCCGTTTCGAAGGCGCAAAGCAAAATATCGTGATGACCCCAAACCAACAACTGACTTTCAACCGGTCGACAAACAAGGTGGATGTCAAAGAAATAGACACCGACACTTTCACAGCTTGGAAAGACGGTCTGTTGAAATACAAATCGATTCCATTCACCGAATTGATCGAGAACTTGAAAGACATCTACCAAGTAGAAATCCGGATTGATGATGAAAGACTGGCAGATCCATCCATCACCGTTTCCGGTACATTCAATCAAAAACAAAGCATAGAACAGATCCTAAAAGTAATCTCACACAGTTTGCCTATACGGTGGACGAATAAAACAGGAAATTATCATATCCAACATGCACACTAAAAAATAATGCCTATGAGAAAACGCTAATGTTAAAAGTAGCACTGAGACCTACACTAAGCGAACAGGGTCACACCATGAAACAAGTAAATTATTAATCTCTTAAATCAATACATAAGCATGAAAAATGTTTCGTATTACAGGCATCTTCATCCTGAAAGCCTGAAAAAATTAGTAGCAATTACAAAAATTACGGCGGTTTCGCTATTAACAGTTTTACCTTCCACTATGCAAGCGGAACCTACCTATTCACAATCGGTAGTGATATCCATCAAAACTGAACGGATGCTTCTCACCGACTTGTTTTCACAGATAGAAAAACAAAGCGAATTCCTATTTTTCTATGTAGATAAAGATGTTGCAGACATTAAAGTCAACATAAAGGCCAACAGTAATCAAATCGATGAAATCCTGACACAAGCATTGACAGGAACAGGACTGACTTATACGATCAACGATCGGAATATCAACATTATGCGAAAAGCATACGCACGGCAACAACAGGCCAAGCAAATCACGGGGAAAGTCCTAGACAATAACGGTGACCCGATCATCGGAGCCAATGTTGTAGAGAAAGGAACGACTAACGGGTCCATTACTGATGTTGAAGGCCTCTTCAACATCAGTATAGCACCAGGTGCTATACTTTCGATCTCCTACATCGGATACAAGCCGACCGAAATAAAAGTCGGTTCACAAAACTCCTACAACATCATCCTCGAAGAAGATTCGGAGACATTGGATGAAGTCGTCGTGATCGGCTACGGTACGGCACGCAAAATCGACCTGACAGGATCGACCTCTTCTTTGGGAGGCGACAAACTTCGGATGAAGAGTACACCGCAGCTTTCCAGTCAATTACAAGGACAGATGGCCGGCGTACAGATCACACGTTCCAGCGGCGACCCGTCAGCCGGAGCTACTATCCGCGTACGTGGTGTCACGACCATGTCAACTAATGACCCATTAGTGATCGTGGATGGAGTGCCTGGCACTCTTACAGATATTGCCCCTGAAGACGTAAAAGACATTCAGGTTTTGAAAGACGCAGCTTCGGCTGCTATTTACGGTTCACGCGCAGCGGCAGGTGTCATATTGGTCACAACCAAACGTGCCAAAAACAAGGAATTCCATCTTTCATATAATGGAGAATACGGCATCAACACACCGACCGCAAAACCTAAATTCGCTAATGCCGTACAATGGATGAGTGGTCTTAACGAATTAGCTTTCAACGATGGTGCATCATCCCTCCATTCACTTTACTCCGAAGATGTAATCAACAATTACGCACAACTACGAGCTGAAGATCCGGACCGCTATGCAGATACCGACTTTATGGATTTAGGATTGAAAAGTAGCACACATCACCAAAGACACTCTCTCTCGCTCAGTGGAGGTACGGAAAAACTGAAAACAAACTTCAGTCTCAACTATTACAATTCGGAAGCACTTATCCAAACAAAAGACTACGAGCGTTTCAATATCCGCACGAACAATGACTACCAAATCAATAATTGGATACATGCCAATGTTGACTTGAATTTACTCTATTCTAACGCAAATGAACCTCACGGATCGATCTTTACCTTAATGGAGCGTGCACCGATCTACAATGCTTATTGGTCTGACGGACGTTTTGCCGATGGCAAAGATGGTGACAACCCTATTGCCGAGCACCAATTAGGCGGTTCCATGAAAAAACAGAACTACAGTGTGGGTGGTAAATTACAATTAGATATCACACCCATAGAAGGATTAACATTAACTGCCATCGTAGCACCAAAATATTCTTTTTACAAAGGAAAAGACCATCGCAAAAGATACGAAGTCTACCGGATCACCGGTGACCCGATTCCCGGAGTTGGCTATGCTTCAACTAGTCTCAGTGAAAGTCGTAACGACAACCATAGCTTGACTAAGCAGTTCTATGCCAACTATAAAATGCAACTGAAACGCCACTCTATCGGATTGATGGCTGGTTATGAAGATTATTCTTACAAATGGGAAGAAGAAGGTGCTTCACGAACCAATTTTAATTTGGTCAATTATCCTTACTTGAATTTAGGGCCTGAAGACTACCAATACAATAGCGGAAAAGCTGGACATAATGCCTATCGTTCATTCTTCGGTCGTATCATGTATTCATGGGCAGATCGCTATATGCTGCAAGCTAATATTCGCTCAGATGGTTCTTCACGTTTTGCTGATGGCCACCGTTGGGGTACATTTCCTTCCGTTAGTGCAGGTTGGGTTATTTCCGAAGAACCTTGGTTCAACAAAAGCATTGTAGATTATTTAAAGTTACGCGGTTCAATTGGACAATTGGGAAACGAACGTCTAGGGAAGGAGTTTCCTTATCAAGCAATACTCAGTTTTGGCACAGGTTTTATTCCAAATGCAACTACAGGTGTAGCAGATGTCGTACAAACGGCTTATCAGACAGACTATGCTTTCAACAACCTAACATGGGAAACGACCACCACCTATGGTTTCGGAGCTGACATCACTTTGCTAAATAACAGACTTCGTGCATCAGCCGATTATTATTACAAAAAGACAACTGATATGCTGATGGAAGTTGGATTCCCTTCTTATTTTGGTTATAACGCACCGCAAAACAACGCAGCCGATATGAATACGAAAGGTTGGGATCTTGAACTTTCCTGGAGCGATCAAATCAACGATTTCCGATACGGTGTAAGTTTCAATTTGTCCGATTATCGTTCTAAAATGGGATACATGGCAAACCGACAGAAAATCGATGATAACAAGATCACTGAAGAAGGGTCTTATTTTAACGAATGGTACGGATACAAAAGTATGGGCATTATCTTGAATGATGCTGCCATGTTGGACGAAAACGGAAATACCATTCCAGTTCTGACTAACAACGATAAAGCAGGTAACATACGTTACCAAGATATAGATGGAGACGGCAAAATCACTGCTTCCGCCGATCGTGTACGCTTGGGCAATTCCCTACCAGAAATGCAATACGGTGGCTCTCTATGGGCAGAATGGAAAGGCTTGGATTTCAATTTATCATTTCAAGGTGTTGGACATCAATTAGCCTACTGGAACTGGCCCGGTACACCATTCAATTATCAAGCATATGCTTGTCCGGTAAATCTGATCGAAAGCCATTGGAGTCCGACAGCAACGGATGCAGAAAATGCCAAGGCAAAATATCCGAAATTGACGACCAATAGTGCCAATATTTATGCAAAAAGTGACTTCTATATTTTCAACGGAGCTTATATGCGTATCAAAAACATCACATTAGGTTATACGCTCCCATCTGAATTCACGAAGAAGTTTTTTGTTAACAAGTTGAGAGTCTATTTCAGTGCGAATGACCTGCCTGCCTTCTCGAAATATCCCGAAGGATTCGATCCCGAATGGGGGGATCGCGCAAAAGACTTGATCATGTCTTCTTATATTTTTGGCTTGAATGTTTCATTTTAATTAAAAAAATCCTGTTATGAACAAAATAAACAAATATCTATTAACCGGAATAGTCTCACTAAGCATGACAGCCTGTGCAAACCTCGACCTAAATCCACTTTCTGAAGGATCGAGTGAAAATTGGTATCACGATGAAACCGAAATAGAAATGGCACTTAATGATTTGTGGAGACCAGACTTCTTCCCGATTGACGCCATCTATTGGGATGATGATTTGTTAAACCGAAATGGTTCCAACGAAGTTACGCTCGGAACAGTCACTTCTCAATGGGGGACCTCCTCCACACGCTGGAGTTCCTTATACAAGTCCATCGCCCGTGCAACAAAAGTAATTCAAGCATTGGACAATGGTTCTGCGACCGGAATCAGTGAAAGCAAAGTAAACCAATACAAGGGGGAAGCCTATTTCATGTTAGGGTTTGCCTACTGTGAACTGACTGCCTATTATGGAGATTGCGTGTTGAATAAAGGTATGACTTTGGATGAAGCATACGTGGCAACCCGCTCACCCAAAAACGAAGTGCTTGCATATGCTTTTGAATGTTTAGACAAAGCGGCCGAATATCTGCCCAATTCCTACAAAGGTCAACAACGGCCGACCAAAGGAGCCGCCCTCGGTTTCAAAGCCCGTTTTGCCCTCTTCCACGAAGACTGGCAAACCGCCGTTGATGCTGCACAAAAATGTATGGATCTCGGAGTCTACAAATTACACGACAATTATCGGGAAATGTTCCAAGCTACCAGTTCTCCCGAATTTATGTTTTATTTCAAAGGAGACTTGACATTAAAAAAAGGATATGGTTTCATGGAAAATGTACGTGACTTTGTCATACGCAAAATCGGTGGCCATTGCAACCAAAGTCCATCATTGGAGCTGTTCTGTTCCTACACCTGCACGGACGGTTTGCCTATTGACAAATCACCGCTCTATAACCCGAAAGATCCATTTGCCAACCGAGACCCGCGTCTGGCAATGACAATCCAACCTTTCAAAACTAAATACTCTGCTGACTATGCAGAATATGAACAGTCCAAAAAAGATGGGACATTTCCTGAAAAATATCCAGATTATATCACATTAGGCTATGAATTCAATCCCAGTCCTTATGCAAATACGGTATACGAAGTGTCTACCGGTAAAATGGTAGTCAACACTGACTCCAAAGCATCGAATCAACATTCAGCTTATAACGGATTGATTCTCCGTAAATTTGTGAAGGATGACTGGAAAGATTTCAACAATTATAATCTAAAAGCAGACAACTGTTATCCATACCTACGTTATGCTGAGGTACTGATGACTTACGTGGAAGCGAAGAACGAAATGGGACAATGTACACAAGACGACTTGGACAAAACGATCAATCTGATCCGTGAACGTGCCTATCGCGAAACAGGTATCGCTTACCCCCGCGTAGAAGTACAATCACAAGAGGCTTTACGCAAAATCATCCGCATGGACCGTCGTTCGGAATTCGCATTCGAGGGGATTCGTTATCGCGACCTGTTGCGTTGGCGCATTGCTGAAAAATCACACAACAAGTCCATGTATTACTTGAATCGTGCCTGGTCTAACTCCGCCAATTGGAATGGTTTGACCGGCAGTGAATCAAACATCGAATTGTCTCAAGACTTCATAACTTTGTTAAAGAACTGGGACGAAGGTTACTATCCTATCGGTGGCATACCGACAATCGATGAAAACGGACTGCCCAATCTTGCACCTATGGAAACCGCTGGATATATCACTACATTCTACAAAATGTCTTTTGACCCAAAGAAAAACTATTTGTGGCCTATTCCAGCTAACGATATTTTGGTCAACGGTAACCTAACGCAAAACGACGGGTATTAATCTCTAGCAATCGAAGCCTCAATTATGGATTTTCAATGTTGAAAATCCATAATTGAGGCTTCGATTATCCATTGAAATAATATTTTTAAAACTTCGATTAATAAATATCGCCATTATGAAGTATAAATTATTTCCTTGTATTCTTTGTATAACATTATTTTCCTGCCATTTTCAAAAAAAGGAAAATACATCCGCTGTCAAAGAAGTCGATATTTGCATATACGGAGGAACATCCGCAGGTGTTGTAGCTGCTTACTCTGCAAAAAAAATGGGTAAATCCGTTCTTTTGGTAGAGCCTGGCAAATATTTAGGAGGTATGACTACCGGCGGTCTCGGAATGACAGATATCGGAAACAAATATGCAGTTACCGGATTGGCACGCCTTTTCTATCGTCGTATTGGAGAGCATTATAATAAATTCGAGCAATGGACTTTTCCCCCAAGTGTCGCGACTGCAACCATGAACCGCTTTGTGAAAGATGCAGATTTGGATGTCCTGTATTATCGTCGCATAACAGATGCTCAAGTTCAGAATAAAAGAATAAAAAGTATCACTTTGGAAGACTCCCAACAACCGGATAAAAAGACCTTGATACGGGTTAAAGCCAAACAATTCATTGATTGTTCGTATGAAGGCGATTTAATGGCAAAAGCCGGTGTCTCTTATTTTGTAGGACGTGAAGGAAACGAAGAACACGACGAGACTCTTAACGGAGTCCAAATGTCTTTCTGGCATCAATTTCCGGACGGAGTAGACCCATATCTAAAAGAAGGCGATCCGAATAGTGGCTTATGTTGGGGAATCCAACCTAATACACTGAAAGAAAGAGGAAGTGGAGATAAACTCGTACAAGCATACAATTTCCGTTTATGCCTTACCGACAATAAAGAAAATCAACGTCCGTTCGAAAAACCTGAAAACTATGATCCGGCCAAATATGAACTATTGGCACGTGCTATCCGTAAAATGGATTTACACATAGATAATTATCTCTTATTTAACTGGGGTATGATGCCAGATAATAAGTATGACGTGAATAATCGCGGACCACTATCAACTGATATGATCGGTATGAATTACGAATATCCGGATGGCAACTATGCAACCCGCGAACGGATCTGGCAAGAACATGTAGACTATACAAAAGGACTGCTCTATTTCCTCACACACGATGAAAGAGTCCCTTCCAAACTTCGCGACCAGGTTTCCAGATTCGGATGGGCGAAAGATGAATTTGTTGACAATGATAACTTTCCGACCCAACTATATGTGCGCGAAGCCCGACGCCTGAACGGGGAATATATCATGACACAAAAAAATTGCCAAGGGGAAGAGACTGTGGGAGATGCAATCGGAATGGCCGCCTACGGAATGGACTCTCATAATTGCCAACGTATCGTTACAAACGGTATGGTAAAAAATGAAGGGGATGTCCAATATCATGGCTTCCCACCCTATCCGATCTCGTACAAGAGCATTACGCCTAAACGCGAAGAATGTACTAATCTACTGGTCCCCGTATGTATTTCTTCCACCCATATCGCTTTCGGATCGATCCGGATGGAACCGGTCTTTATGGTGCTGGGACAGTCGGCAGCCGTAGCATCGGCATTAGCGATCGACGATAATACCGACGTCCAGACAATAGACGTAACCAAGCTAAGGAAAATCCTGAAAGAGAATCCTTATCTGGACGGTTCTACTCCCGAAATATTAGTCGATGACAGCGATATCGACAAAATAGAAAGATCCGGACATTGGCAAAAAAGCTTTGGAGCGCATTATAAGAACAGCTTCTTAAAGTCGGCGAACCAAAAGAACAATTGCTCTTTCACCTTTATGCCTGTTATTAAAAAGGCGGATACATACGAAGTGTTCTTTTACTGCACAGCTCTTCCCGACCAGGAAATGCCCGAAGTTATGGCTTTTGACATTACGGGTAAAGAGGGGACCAAGCAAGTAGAAATATCTCCCAGATCTCACAAAGGTGCATGGGTAAGTTTAGGCACATACGCGTTTGAGAAAGGCAACTGGACATCTTCTATCAAGATTGACGGCTGCCGTTCGAAGGGTGCCTTATTTGCCGATGCTATTATATTAGTTCCTAAAAAATAAAATTCTTATCTTTATAGTTCCCATAAAAACCAAGTATAAAAAGAGAATACCATGATTACACGACGTGATTTTTTAAAAGTAACGGCAGCCGGAGGCGCATTAGCCTCTTTAGGTAGCGTGACGGAAGCAAATGCGGCCATGAAGTCAGCCGTTCCAGATGAAGGGTTCTGCCATGAAGGGGCGCGTAAGATTCCGGTGATTGCAGAAGTAGATCTTGTGGTCGCGGGTGGAAGTTCACGTGCTATTGCCGCTGCTGTTGCCGCAGCGAAAACAGGTAGTCGAGTTTACCTGGTTGGCTATATGCCCTATCTGGGTGAAGACATATGCGGCTCACATCTCTACGAGCGAGAAGCAGGGGAAAAACTGCAGACAGCACTTGCACGCAAGCTCTTTCCGGGGAAAAATTTCCCGACTCCGCTTCATATAAAGAAAACGCTGGAAGACGAGCTGATCGACAACAACGTACAGTTCCTCTACAGCAGCTATGTAACGAATGTGCTGACGGACCCGTCCGGTAAACCTGCGGGAGTCGTGATTGCAAACCGTTCGGGCAGACAGGCTATCCGTTGCAAAGCGATTATCGATGCGACGCACAATGCATCCGTTGCCGGACTATTAGGAGCAGAACGTAAACCTTTTATCGCAGGTTCGCAAGAATTCTGCTATACCGTAGTAGGAAATACCCCGAAAGAAGCACCGGAAATTATCCAGGCCGAAGAATTATCCCAGCCCATCAAGGTTGGTGAGAAAAGCTATCCGGTCACCCGCTATACATTCCATTTACCACTCAAAGACGACTCGTATGCATCACTGGCCGAGGTCGAACAGATCATCCGTAACCGGACATGGGATATAGACCAGGTCGACAGCTCGGATCTGCTCTGGTATATTCCGAAACAAACGATTAACAGCGAGAAAGCATATAACGGGAATCCGGTGTCCTGGCGCAAGTTACCGATGCAAGCATTCAAATCTAAGAATATTGCAAACCTATGGGTACTCGGTCCCTGTGCTGAGATACCAAGAGAGTTGGCAGCCAAAGTGATGCGCCCCGTTCCGGCCCTGTTCATAGGAGAAATGATGGGCGAAACAGTAGCCAGGCAGATAAAGGATATACCCGTACCAGCTCAGGCCACTGTCCGCCAGCTTAAAGTAAACGCTTCAAACTACGGACAAACAGGCGAACTGCTCTCCCCACTCCGTCCGTCCCTGCAAAAGGGGTTCGTCGACTCTCCAGCAGGTGCGCTTCCGGTTTTAGGCAGCTACGATGTAGTTGTGATGGGAGGCGGCACAGCAGGTGCGTCCGCCGGAATATCTGCAGCCAAACAGGGAGCCAATACATTGGTATTGGAATACCTGCACGGGCTTGGAGGATTGAGTACACTAGGAATGATCGGTGTCTATTGGGATGGGTTCCGAGGCGGATATACCGCTCATATAGACAAGAGTGTCCTGGCAATGGCACCTAAAGACCATCCAAGACAACCCAAAGGAGAAGGACGTTTCCCTGCCGACTGGAAAATGGAATGGCATCGTAAAGAGCTGTTACAGGCAGGAGGCAAACTCTGGTTCGGCGTGATGGGATGCGGTGCTTTGATAGAAGGAAGCCAAGTAAAGGGAGTCGTAGTCGCCACTCCCTTCGGACGAGGCGTCATCCTATCCAAAATATTGATAGACAGCACTGGAAGCGCAGATATAGCCATTGCTGCCGGAGCGGCATTCGATTATACAGGTAAAAAAACAATCGCCGTACAAGGTGCGGGAACTGGAAAATGGGCGCCGGGCGACTATTACAACAACAACGACTGGCTGTTCGTAGACGACACGGATATTCTAGATGTATCACGCGCTTTTGTCCAAGCCAAAACAAAACTGCAAGGACAATACGATCTGGTCAAAATCCCCCAGACACGCGAACGCCGGCGGGTAATCGGAGACTACATCATCTCGGTATACGACGTGATCAACCATCGCCGCTATCCCGACACGATTTCTTATCACAAAAGTTCGTTCGATACACACGGTATGATCATAGACCCGCTCTTCATCCTAAACCCACCGGAAAAGCGCCACAAGATTTATGATGCAGATGTCCCCTTGCGCTGCCTGTTACCGAAAGGATTGGAAGGTATCCTGACCACCGGCCTGGGAGCAAGTGCGCACCGGGATGCCATGCCGGTGATCCGCATGCAACCCTGCCTGCAAAACCAGGGATATGCAGTCGGTTATCTTTCCGCCTTGTGTGTCAAGGAAAACAAATCACCCCGAAAGATAGACATCAAGAAGGTACAACGTCACCTGGTCAAGATCGGTAACCTACCGGAACGGGTGCTGACAGATAAAGAGTTCAAGGGATTCAGTAATTCCGAGATGAAGAAGGCTATCGCCAGCGTGACGGATAATTATAAAGGGCTCGAAATATTACTGACCGATCCCGAACGTTGCATACAGCTCGCCAGCAAACAAATCGCCGGAGCCACTATGCCGGAAGAAAAAGTGATCCTTGCCAGCATCCTGTGTATCTTAGGACAAGGGAAACATGCCCCGGTACTGGCTGAAGCCATCCGGCAATATAAAGACTGGGACGAGGGCTGGCACTACACCGGCATGGGACAATTCGGGATGTGCCTCAGCCGCTTGGATGCCCTTATCACCGCATTGGGAAACGCCCGCGATACATCCGTCCTTCCCACCATATTGGAAAAAGCAAAGAAGCTGGAGCCGGAAGACTATCTTTCCCACTTCCGTGCCATCACTATGGCCACCGAAGCAATCGGCAGCCGCGAAGCTGTCTCCGTACTACTGGCCATGCTGACGACACCGGGTGTACGGGGCCATTCGATCCTTTCGTTTGCCGAAGCACGTAGCAATGCGGTCCCCGACCTCAACGACACGTCTACCCGTAACCTCGCATTGAAGGAGTTGCATTTGGCAAGAGCCCTTTACCTATGCGGCGACCAGGACGGTATCGGAGAAGAGGTGCTCCGACGGTATGCCGACGGTCTGCAAGGCCACTATGCCCGTTATGCCCAAGAAATATTAAACAGTAAATAGCACTTTATGAGAAAGAAAACACATGTACTCTCCCTCCTTTTGGCCTGTGCGACCGCTTTCGGCCAGTCGTCCTACGACCTGGTGATCGTCGGCGGCAACCCCGGAGGGATCATGGCAGCCATCTCGGCTGCCCGGATGGGGAAAAAATCGGTAATACTCGAACGTACCCGCTATGTAGGCGGACTTCCCGCCAACGGACTCGGAGCAACCGACATCGCCACCCGTGCCGCAACGACCGGCTTGTTCCGTGAGTTTGTGGACGGAGTGAAACAACACTATATCGACACCTACGGTCCTGGCTCCGAGCAGGTGAAAGTATGCAGCGACGGCTACCACTTCGAACCCTCCGTCGGAGCACGCATCTTCCAGAAAATGCTCGACGGGCAGAAGGATAAGATCACGGTCCTGACCATGCGTCAGTTCGATGCCGAAGATGAAAACATAGTCATGCGCGACAACCGCATCGAAAAGATCCGTATCCTGAACCGCGAAACCGGGGAGATGGAGGAATATACCGGTTCTGTATTCCTGGATGCCACCTACGAAGGTGACCTCGGGGCTGCCGCCGGCGTTCCTTTCCGTGTAGGGCGCGAAGGGAAAGACGAGTTCGGCGAGCCCGGAGCCGGGCGCGTCTACAAATATTGGGGCGGTCCGGAAGGGGACGGCAGCACGTTCAAGAAAGACAATGCCGTGCAGTCTTACAATTACCGCCTCTGTCTGACCAATAATCCGGCGAACCGTGTGGCTTTCACCAAGCCGGCCCATTATAACCGCGAAGACTATGCCTCCATTGTGGAGGACGTCTGGACCGGACGCAACACGGATGCCGCCATGCAATGCGTGACACCCGAAATGATGGAAGAGAACCGGAAACATATCAAGACCGGCAACCCTTCCAAACTTCCGGGAGACAAATGGGGGATCGCCAAGATCACCAACATCGTCCATGTCCCGAACATGAAGACGGACGCCAATAACCAGCACGGTGTGTTCGTATCGACCGACCTGCCTGAGGAGAACTGGCCCTGGCCCACCTCTTCGTGGGAATGGCGCGACAAGTTCGCCCAACGTCTGCGTGAATACACCGAAGGCCTTTTCTGGTTCGCCCAAAACGACCCCGAACTGCCCGCCCACTTCCGCAAAGCAGCAAAAGAATGGGGACTTTCGAAAGACGAATATGCGGACAACGGGCATTTCCCGCGCCAGGTCTACGTCCGTGAAGGCCGTCGTTTCGAAGGTGCATATTTCTTTACCGCCAACGATGCCATTCCGGTAACGATCGGTAGCCGCCCGCCCATCCACCAAAGCAGCATAACGGCGAGCCATTATGCGTTGGATTCGCATGCGGTACGGAAAAGAGAAGAAGGAAGAGTGCATCTGGACGGCTTCCTGAGCTATCCGTCGGCAGTATACACAGTCCCCTATGGCGTGATGGTCCCGAAAGAAGTGGGCAACCTCCTGTTGCCCGTCCCGGTGTCGGGTTCGCACATCGGATTTTCCACCCTGCGCATGGAGCCTTGCTGGATGGCAATGGGACAGGCCGCTGGTATCGCCTCCGCCCTTTCGATTGACGGAAAGGTGAAGGTGCAGAACATCGACCTCTCCCGTCTACAGGACAAGCTGGTCGACCAGAAGGCGACACTTATGTATTTCAAGGATGTGGATTACACGAGTCCTCACTTCCGCATGGTGCAATATCTGGGACTTCGCGGCTATCTTCCCGAATGGACTGCACGTTTGCAGGAGCCGGTGGATATGGCGACTCTAACCGCCTGGAAAAAACTGAGCGGAAAGGACCTGCCGGGCATAGAAGCCGGTAAAACGACAAGATTAGTGGCTTTGGAAATGATTTATCGGAAAATAAAATAACCTAAAAGGAAGTGTGTCAAAATCATCTTTTTCTTGATAGAAAAACAGATAGATTTCGACACACTTCCTTCCAATATAATCATCCAATATAATTTCTTACTTAATCACTTCTCCACGGCCGTTCATCAACACAAACTCCTCGCTCCGGTCCGGATTACCAATCTCGATCTTATAAGTTTCATGTCCGGGATTCCCCATCATATAAGCTCCTTCAAAAGTACAACCCTCATAAGAAGAAGAGGTTCCCATTGTCCGTAATACGGCATGTGGGAGGTTTTGCATATCTATTCTCCGAAACCCATCGGGAGTAACCTGTTCGAAAGATGAATATACTGCAGCCTGTCTACACTTCACATCCTGAGATGCAAATACCACCACACATGCAACAACTGCAACGACTAATGCTAAAACAATCTTTTTCATAATCTTAAAACCTAAATCTAAACAATCTTCTTATAACCTAAACTCCATTACATCGACATAAATACAAACGCCATGCCAAACCGATAAAAGTGCTTACAAAGCGGGAAGTCACCCCATAAAACAAACGGGGCGTGTAGAAAAAATCCACACGCCCCGTCTATAATTCCACAATTGTCACCAGTTAAACCTACATCTCCGGCTTGCAATAGTTCAGCACTTCCACATTACGGATCGAGCTCTTGAAATTTCCCGCTTTTTCCAATGGGAATACCAATGTGCGGACATAATTCATCGAATCTTTTCCTCCATTGAAATACTGTTTCCGGATAGCCAGATCCTCTTTCAACTTACCGTCGATGTAAAGCCGCGTAGATTTCTCGTCCCCAGTAATGGTTACCGATGCGGTCTCTTCTGGATAAAACTGGTAGTTGAAGGTATTCAGATATCCATCCCGGATAAATCCCAACTTTCCGGAAGCCGGATCAGACAGATAAAAGACGGCATCAGGCGAACGGAACAATTCGGTTCCCTTTTCCTCCGCCTCCGCTTTGATATCGAAAGAGACGGTATAATGATAGCCAATCTCTTTCAACCCCGTTTCCATTCCCGGCTTCAAAGTTTCGAGGTTGTAGACGGCACGCGGCTCCGTCCCGATACGTCCGGCCACGTTCACGCCAGGTGCTTCGCTGATCGCCATACGGGCGCTGTTAAAGTCCGCATACGGAACCGTACAATCCTTTCCCGTCCACATCTTAACAGCCAACGTCTGCATAGCAGGAAACACGCGATAGTGAATATCCTTCGTGCTGATGCCGTTACCCGCATGGTCGTTCCAGACAGCAAACATACCGCCTTTGATCTGCTTATGCTTTTCGGGAAACACTTCTTTCCCTACATGGGCGGGCGTCCATTCTTTATAAAGCATTTCCGTATTCAGGTAATCATAATAATAGCCTGCTGCGGGAACGATATACAGATACCCGTCAGGGATACTAATCAGGTCATAGCCTTGTTTGATCATCTCTTTCGGATCGGCATACCCATTATACCAAGCGCTCATCAGCACGTTTTCAGATTTTACAGGTGTTTCACCCTTTGCGTGCGTCAAAGCTCCCCAGACACAAGCCTGCTTACCGAAACCTTCCACAAAACGGATATAGTGATCGGTGAAAGCACGGAATTTCTCCACCACATCCTGCTTTTTATTGGAATATTCGTCCGTTCCAATATGGACACGTTTGCCGGTAAAGACGGGATTACGTCCTTCCAGGTACTCGCGGAAAAGAGCATCCACGAACTCATAAGTTTCAGGTTTGAACAAGTCAAGATGGTCCATGCCATACTCTTCGCTGCCGATCTCCGGCTTATACTGTGTAAGAGCAAGCGAATGTGCCGGGACATCTATCTCCGGAATGATCTCCACACCCAGGCTATCGGCGAGTTGTTGCAGGGCGATAAACTCCTTTTTTGTATAATAGCCATCGCGGGCGGTCAGTCCGGGAAAAGTTTCGCATTCGAGGCGGAAAGCCGAATAGGTCTTGTTCCAGTCGTGATTGTAATATTGCTTGAAAGCATTATCGTTCAAGTGGATCTGGAATGTGTTCATCTTATAGTAGGCCATCATCTTCACATAATCACGTAACATGCTCATTGGAATAAATTTACGCCCGCAATCCATCATAAAACCACGGATCGCATAGTCGGGATAATCACGGGCTGCCCCTTTCGGCAAAGCCTGATTACCCTGCTGTTCGGTCAGTTGTAGCAACGTGCGGGTAGCCCAATACAGCCCCTTGCTCTTAGGAGCAGTAACGGTGACGCGGTCAGTGATCTTCATCGTGTAGCCTTCCTCTCCCAACCGGCTGTCGGACGAGAGGGAGAACACAAAATCGCCGGCAGCCGCACGACCTTGCACGACCTGCATCCGACGGCCGAACATCAGCTCGTAGTCTTCGGCAAACTGATTGGCAACACGGGCTACAGAGGGATCTTTTCCGGTATACACGATCCGGGATGTAGCCGTAGGAGTGAACATCCCCTGAGCTCCTCTCCATTCCTGCAATTCAGGGATGACAAACGGTTTCTTGTTATTTGCGGCGTCTGCTTTTCCAGACAATAACAATAAAGCTGCCAAAAGCAGCCAATAGAGTTGTATCTTCATAAGTATTTGAATTTATTGCGGACAAAGATACGAATTATTCCTTATCTCTCACAATCGGAGTGTATTGCCCCTTTTTCGTTAAAAGATGACTAAATAGCAGGGCTTTTCTGATTGATTTATTACTTTTGCATCCAAAATCATTTTAATGAGTTACAATTGGAACACACGGACGGAACTTTTGTTAGGCGCCGACCGGATGGAGCGGCTGGCACATAGCCATGTGCTGGTAGTGGGACTAGGAGGTGTGGGAGCTTATGCAGCCGAACAGATATGCCGCGCCGGAATCGGCCACATGACGATCGTCGACGCCGATACGGTGAACGAAAGCAATATCAACCGCCAACTGCCGGCGTTACATTCGACGTTGGGGATGCCGAAAGCTGAAGTCGTAGCCCGTCGCCTGTTAGATATCAATCCCCGTCTGAAACTAAACGTCCTGAACGAATTTTTGCGCGACGAACGGACGGAAGAGGTACTTTCAGCGACCCGGTACGATTTTGTCGTCGACGCGATCGATTCCCTCAGTCCGAAAGTATTCCTCTTGTATCACGCTTATCAGAGAAATATCCCTGTCGTTTCCTCAATGGGTGCCGGAGCCAAGATGGACCCGTCACAAGTCAGGATCGCGGATATCTCGAAGACCTGCAACTGCGCATTGGCAAAAGCCGTACGCAAACGACTGCGCGGTCTGGGCGTCAACAAAGGGATTCCGGTTGTCTTCTCTACCGAGATAGCCAATCCTGATGCCGTCGTAGAAGTGGAAGGCGAACAATGCAAACGAACAACGACCGGAACCGTTTCCTATATGCCGGCAATATTCGGATGCTACTTAGCCTCATATGTTATTAACCAGTTGAAAGTTGAAAGTTGAAAATGAGAAGTTATTCTTTTCCTTATACAACTTTCAACTTTCAACTTTCAACTTTCAACTGATATGATACAAACAGAAGGAATAACCAAAAGCTTCGGCTCCCTGCAAGTATTGAAAGGAATCGACTTGACGATAGACGAAGGTGAGATCGTAGCGATTGTCGGTCCGAGCGGGGCGGGAAAAACTACCCTGCTTCAGATCATCGGGACACTCGATGCTCCGGACAGCGGCAAACTATATATAAACGGGACCGAAACCGTCCGCCTTTCGGAAGAAAAACTGGCGGCATTCCGCAACCGGAACATCGGCTTCGTTTTCCAGTTCCATCAGCTTCTCCCGGAGTTCACGGCTTTGGAGAACGTGATGATCCCGGCACTGATCGCCCGTGAAAAACCGGCTGTAGCCGAGAAAAGGGCGAAGGAGATTCTCGACTTCATGAACCTGACCGATCGGATGTCCCACAAACCGAACGAACTGTCAGGCGGAGAGAAACAGCGCGTAGCCGTTGCCCGCGCCCTCATCAACAACCCGTCCGTAATCCTCGCAGACGAACCATCAGGAAGCCTGGATACCAAGAACAAGGAAGAGCTGCACAAGCTCTTCTTCGACTTGCGCAACCAGATGCACCAGACATTCGTCATCGTCACACACGACGAGCAACTGGCAACCGATACAGACCGCGTGATCCATATCAAAGACGGAACGGTTCAACAGTTGAAAGGGGAAAGTTAAAAGTGAAAAGAGGGCAATTATTTCTTAATTTTTAATTCTTAATTATTCATTCAAACATGGTGGACAACAGAGTCACATTCGGTAGTAAACTCGGAGTTATCCTAGCTACCGTAGGATGCGCCGTAGGACTGGGAAGTATTTGGCGTTTTCCTTATATGTTAGGGACGAACGGCGGTGCCGCATTCTTGCTTATCTATATTCTCTTCATGATATTCTTAGGAATTCCGGTAATGGTAACCGAATTCTTTATCGGCCGCTACTCCCGCAGCAATACGGTCGGTTCGTTCAAGAAAATGGCCCCCGGGACGAAATGGTGCTGGATCGGATACAACGGCATCCTGGCCGCTTTCCTGATCCTGGGCTTCTATGCGGTCGTTTCCGGCTGGACACTCGAATACGTCTGGCAGACAGTAAACGGCAACCTCTACAGTACGCCGGGTGTGGACTTTACCGCCGGCTTCGACAACTTCTCTTCCAATGCACTCCGGCCGATCTTCTGGACAGCAGTCTTTATCGGACTGACGCATTTCGTGATTGCCTCAGGTGTGGAGAAAGGCATCGAACGGGCCTCCAAGATCATGATGCCACTCCTGTTCTTTATCCTGGTCGTGATGTGTGTACGCTCCGTCACGCTGCCAAATGCAGAAGCGGGACTGGTGTACCTGTTCAAACCGGATTTCAGCAAACTGACTTCATCCGTTGTACTGAGTGCCGTCGGGCAGGCGTTCTTTTCGCTGAGTCTCGGCATGGGTTGCCTTATCACCTACTCTTCTTATTTCGGGAAAGACACCAACATGTTGGCAACAGCTTGGCAGGTGACGATCATCAATACTTTTGTGGCAGTCCTGGCAGGGATCATGATCTTCCCGGCAGTCTTCAGCTTCGGGATTGCCCCATCGGCAGGCGCCCAACTGGTATTCATCACTTTGCCCAATGTATTCGAGCAGTTACCGTTCAGCAGCTTGTGGTCGCTTATTTTCTATATCTTGCTGGCGATGGCGGCACTGACTTCTACCATTTCCTTGCATGAAGTGGTGACCGCCTATATCCATGAAGAGTTCCGTATGACAAGGAAAAGAGCGGCTTGGCTCGTTTCGATCGGTGTATTCATCTTAGGCATTCTCAGTTCACTCTCGTTCGGATTATTAAAAGAGTTCACGATAGGTGGACTGATCTTTTTCGATGCACTGGATTACCTGACGGCCAAGATCATGCTGCCGTTAGGAGGAATGCTGACCTGCATCTTCGTCGGAACACGTGTCGACAAGAAAATCCTGAAAGCCGAGCTGACCAACGAAGGGACGATCAAGTTCCGTCTCTTCTCCATTTATGTCTTCTTCATGAAATACGTTTCCCCGATCGCCATCGGCATCGTATTCCTAAACGAACTCGGCCTGCTTGACCAGCTGAAGAAACTATTTTAAAATAAACCCGTAAGTTCCTTGCATATCGGCAGGGAACTTATACCTTTGTAAAATAGTATTCATTTAATAATAACTGTCTTATGGAGACCAAAACCATTCGAAAAAATACTTTCTTACCATGAACTGGCGCGACCTTCTCTACTTCTCCAAAGGCGAACGGAGAGCACTGGCTTTACTCCTTTGCCTCATCACTATTTCCTGGATCTTATTGCTTTGGACAAACACGAAACGGATGCCTATCGAAGCGCAGACAGATGCCCATCGAACGGAAAACCGACAAGCACCGGGCGAAAGACGGATCATCACCGGAAAAAATACATCCGAAGGGGGAAAAAATTTCATCCGGAAAGAATCCGGACCTCATCCGCATAAAACCAAGAATACCCTTAAAGATAAAAGTCTTACCCTTACAGGTAACGACTCCTACCCTACAGGCAAGGAGAGGAAAGGATATACCCCATACCCCCGGACGGAAAAGTACGCGCCGGGAACCCTCGTCGAACTCAACACCGCCGACACCACGATCCTGAAAAAAGTCCCTGGCATCGGCAGCACCTTCGCTCGGCGGATCATGAAATACAGAGAACTCTTAGGGGGCTTCTACGATGTCAGCCAGTTGGCGGAAGTGTATGGGATCGATGAAGAACGCTACCAAGCCCTCGCCCCCTGGTTCATTGCCGACACGCTCCATGTACGCCGGTTAGAGGTCAACGCCTTACCCGCCGCCGCTCTCCGCAAACACCCTTACCTCGACTACCGACAGGCAAAAGCGATCGAACAGCTCCGGAAACAAAAAAGCAGGCTCTCCGGATGGGAGAACCTGCAACTGATAGAAGAATTTACAGATACGGACAAGAAACGGCTCACACCGTACCTGTCATTCAAATAAACTTTAAAACGTGACTTGTATCATCACGGGAAAATGATCCGACGGGAAACGACCGTACTGCATATCGTTGAGAACAGCATACTTTTTCACCTTCGTCCCCTTCGTCACCCAGATATAATCGATGCGGTTCATCATCTCGGAATCCGTCTTGAAGCTGTTGTAAGTACCTTCCGTACCATAACGCGGCTGCTCGCTCAGGTCATACGAGTCCAGCAACAGACCGTCGGATGCTAGCGTCACCATCGGTTCATCGGTCGGAACGGCATTGAAGTCTCCCGTCGCAAAGACCGTCGCATCCGTTCCGGCAATCTGCTTAATACGAGCGATCAGCAGTTTGGAAGATTCCCGGCGTGCCACCTTCCCCTGATGGTCGTAATGGGAATTGAAAAAATAGAACACCTTGCCACTCTCCTTATCGCGAAACTTACCCCAGGAACAAATACGGTTGCAGCAAGTAGCATCCCAGCCCTTGCCCGGAACATCCGGTGTTTCGGAAAACCAGAAATTCCCCTTGTCCAACAAATCGAAACGACTGGTCTTATAGAAGATAGCGGAATGTTCGCCCGCATCCTCGCCGTCATCGCGCCCGGCACCGATATAGGCATACCCATCCAACTCGGCAATCCCGTCCAACATGTGCTTGAACCCTTCCTGTGTCCCGAAGATATCGAAATCGTGGAAACGGATCAGTCCTTTCACCATCTCTTTGCGGTTCGGCCAGGCATTCACACCATCTTTTTCCGTATCCATACGGAGGTTGAAAGTCGCCACGTTCAGTTCGCTCCTCCCGCCTGTGGCCGGATGGGATTCTTTCATGGCCCATGACTGGAGCAAAGCTGCCAGCAGGAGGACCGAAACAAATACACTTACCGTCTTTTTCATATCCTTATCATTTATCGATTACACATTTACCAACCCGGATTCTGTTTCAGGTTTCCATTTTTGATGATTGCCGACTGAGGGATCGGGTAGTAATACTGGCGACCATCGTCGTACCAGATACGCGGATCATCGTCCGACCAAGTCAGGTTACCCGAATCCGCCCCGGTCAATCCCTGCTGCGTGCCCTCTCCTACTGAAACAGGCGTACAGGAAGCAGGCAGACCGGTCGGCTTCTCTCCCTTATAGAAGATCACGTCCGGCGTACCGTCTTTGTCGAGGTCCATCTGGACATTCAAGGCGGGAATATATATACCAGTCCAACGCATCGTCATCAGCTCACCGCGTTTCCAACGCTTCAGGTCGGTGAAGCGGAAACCCTCCAGAGCCAGTTCGACGGAACGCTCACGACGCACTTCGAGGATGACCGGATCGGAAATATTCGGGAAATAGTTTTGCTGGAAATAAGCATCCACCTTGGTTGGCTTGGCAGAAAGACCGCCGGTGATACCGGCGCGTGCACGCAGCACACCGACCGTATTCGCCCAATCCGCATCCGTCAGCGTCCCCAACTCGGCTTTTGCCTCGGCATAGTTCAGCAGGACTTCGGCATAACGGAACAACGGAATCGCATTCGTATTCAAAGCACCGGCATCGTATTTGGTATCATCCAACGTATATTTGATCGGTTGGTAGCCCGTATAGGAATAACCGTTGAAGTTAGGAGCGGCAGGCACCCCGTCGCGTTCATACCCAGGTGTGCGGATCGTCTGGGCAAGGCGTGCGTCACGGTTCTGGCATTCGTCATAGAACTCCATCGTCTCGTAACCGGCACGATCCGTAAACGGTGTCCCATCCGTATTCAGGAAAGTATTGACAAAGGTACGGATCATACTGAAACGCGCTCCATACGTGCCTGAAGTCCACCACCAGTTAGCTTCGCCCAACACAGCCAGCCCGGCATCGGCGCAGCTCGCCAGCATTACTTCGCTAGTTACCGGCTTATCACTGATGAACAGCGAGCGGAAAGAAGCATCCGTACCCTCACCCGTATAAATAGAATGGCCGCTTTCCTTCATAACCGTTTCGGCAGCACGGACAGCCTCCTGATACCATTCGTCGGCCGAGTCGGTCAATCCCAACTCCGTATGATACTTGCGAAAAGAAGCTTCGAAGAGGCAGATACGGGATTTCAACGCATAAGCCACCCATTTCGTCACCAGAGAACCGGTTTCGTCCTTCGTCCGCGAGATATTCTCACAAGCAAAGTCCAGGTCTTCCAACACATGATCCATGACGATAGTCCGCGAATCGCGGGGAGCATACAGCAACTCGTCGTCCACACCTAACGTACGGTCTATCCAAGGCACATCGCCGAAACGTACTACCATCTCGTAATAGAAGTAAGCGCGGAAAAAGCGGGCCAAGCCGATATAGTTGTTACGGACAGATTCATCGACCGCCTCGTTCGTACAGTTCTCAATAAAGTAGTTGATGTTGCGCAGATCGCTCCACGACCACCCGCTGCTCAACTCGGCCGAGTAAGCCCCTTCGCGGATAAAGTTGTCGAAGCTGGTCACCGCTCCATAATCGCACATGGCATCCTGCCTGAAACCGTCACTGACGGAAGGGAGCATATTATAGAAAGAATAGGAATATGTTTCCAGCCCTTTCTCCGTCCTGAAGACTGTGTCTTTGTCCACCGAAGCCTGCGGTGTCTCGTCCATTGAGCAGGAGGAAAGGAGTAAACAGACTGATACAAAAGAATATATAATCCGTTTCATGTCGTTGATAGTTCTTTAATTAAAATGTTACTGATAAACCTAAACTCACACTCTTCATCTGCGGATAGCTGTTCCCGTCACCGCTACCACGGTTCCCGTTCAGTCCGGACGACATATCGGCATCCGTCAGGTCGGGATCGGAACCGTAGATGTTCGTCACGTCGAGGTCACGCGTATGCTTGTAGAGCGGGGACCAGCACCAGAGATTCTCGGCCGAAATATAAACCCGTACATTCTGCAATTTGGCTTTCGAAACGATCGGCTGTGGCAAGGTGTAGCCGAATTGCAGGTTCTTCAGACGGATATAAGCGACATTCTGCAAGTAGCGGGTCTGCGGTGTAGACTTCAGGGAAGCATTATAGCCGGCATAACGGGGCAGATAAGCATCCGTATTGTCTTCTGTCCAATAATTGCCCTGATGCCAAGTAGGCATGTTGTTATACGGGCGGTTATACTGTCCCCAGAAAATACATTCCGAACTGGGATACCAATCCTGTTTACCCACCCCCTGGAAGAAGGCGGAAAGGAAGAAGTTGTTCCAGTCACCGGAAAGGTTGATGCTATACGCATAGCGAGGCAACGCATTTCCGATCACGGTCTTGTCACCGTGGTCGTCCACGGTATTATTGCCGTAGTCGATCACATGGTCACCGTTCAGGTCCTTGATCTTCACATCTCCCGGATAGGTGATGCGCTTGGATGAAGACTGGATCAGTGTCTGGTCGGCATGGCTGTCAATATCAGCCTGATCCTTGAACAGCCCTTCAGTCACATATCCCCAGATTTCACCTACACGCTTGCCGGCATAGTAGTCATCCAGGTTACCTGTCTGGTTGTTATAGCGGTCGATGGTCGAGATATAGTCGGACAGCGTACCACGGATCTCGTAGTTGAACGGTTTCTCCGCCAATGTGAACTGGTCGCGCCAAGTCAGCGTGATTTCCCATCCCTTGGTCGTCATGTCGGCATAGTTGCCTTTGGGAGAAGAGGCGCCGAACACATCGGGAAGCGTTTCGCCGACCGTGTACATATCCGTTGTCTTACGGATGTAATAGTCACCGTTAAATTGCAAGCGGTTGTTCAACATGCCAAAGTCCAGTCCGACATCGGTCGTCGTTGCCGTTTCCCAGGTCAGTCCGTCAGGCATGACGGCAGGAGCACTCGTATACTTGTTCTTCAAACCGTTCAGGACACGACCGGAAGTGCTGATGCTCAACAACTCGAGGAAGCTATAGGGAGAAACATTACCATTCCCTAACGAACCGTATGAAACACGTATTTTCAGATTGGAGAACAAATCCGGGTTCACCTTCCAGAACGCCTCTTCCGACACGCGCCATCCACCGGAGACAGAAGGGAAGAACGCCCATTGCTGATCGGTCGGGAATTTGGAAGAACCGTCATAGCGTCCATTCACTTCCAACAGATAGCGATCCTTGAACGCATAGTTCAGACGGAAAAAGCCACCTGCCACGCGCCATCTGTTATAACCTCCCGACGTAGTGATCGCATCTCCCAGCGCCAAGTTGATGTTTTCCGAATCGTCGAGCAGCAACCCGTTACGCTGCACATATGTGCTCTTATAAGTTGACTGTTCATAGTTGTAACCGACCATACCTTTGAAATAATGCGCATCACCGAATGTATCCTCATAATCGGCATACAGGTTGGTCGCAATATACTCGGTCCACATATTACTTTCCTTCAAGTCATTGTATTTGGCGCTCAGTTCGACCGTCTGCCCTTCGTGCGTGCTGTAGGGAACCGGTACACGGCGTTGCGTTTGTCCCTCGTCCGTGTTGCGGAACGTGAAGTCGCCCCGTACGTGCAACTTGTTTTCCAGAAAGGAAGCAGTAAAGCCGGTCGTATTCTTCAACACCTTGTTATTGGTATCGATACCGTTCTTGCCATAGATAAAGTCACCGACCGAATAAGCGGCCGAGAAAGTCAGGCTACCGTCGGGGTTGAAGATAGGCGAGGTCGGATGACCTTCATCGGAAATGTTACGCCAGATGGAGCCGCCTTCGCCGACGTTGATCGGGTTATGGTAATCCATATTGGAAAAATCCATATTGTTCTCGATCTTCAGCCAGTCGAACACCTGTACGGAACCTTTCGCACGCAGGTTCATCATCTTATAATTGTCGGTATTATAGCGAAACAAACCGTCGTAGCCATAGAACCGTCCGGAAACGTAGTAGTTCAGTTTCCCGTTGTTACCGGTCACCGACAAGTTATGGTCCTGTGCGAAAGTCGTTTTCTTGTACAGGGCGTCATAATAATCCTCGTTGCCGTAATAGACATATTTGCCGGTAGCATCGACCGTCACCTCGTCAGTTATGCCCTGCTCCTTCCGTCTTTTGAAGTCTTCCAGCCAGCCGAGGGAGAATTCTTGCGTCTTGTTGATGTTCTTAGGGTCGGCCGAATAGTTGTTCCATGCATGATAGGCTTCATAGAAATGACTGGCATATTCATATCCGTCGGTCACGAAGTCGGGAACCGTCACCGGTTTCTGCATGGCGAAATTTCCGGAATAGGTAATGGAAGTCTTGTCCTTAGTCGGCTCTTTGGTGGTGATCAGTACGACCCCGAAAGTACCGCGCGCCCCATAGATGGCAGCCGAAGCGGCATCTTTCAAGACAGACACGCTGGCGATATCGTTCGGGTTCAACATCGAGGGATCACCTTCCACACCGTCGATCAGGACCAGTGCGCTACCACCCTGCCCGATCGAAGTCGTACCGCGGACATTATAACTCGCCGAACGGGTCGGCTTACCGTCAGTCAACTGGATGTTCAAGTTGGGGATCGAACCTTGCAGGGCTTGTGTCACATTGGGAACGGAACGATTGTCAAACACTTCGCTGGTCACCTGTTCGACGGCTCCGGTCAGGTTCACTTTCTTCTGTGTGCCATAACCGACCACGACCACTTCGTCCAGCGTCTGCGTATCTTCCACCAAGGCCACTTTCAGCTCTTTCTCTCCTTTCAGTGTGATTTCTTTCGAGATATATCCGATAAAAGAGATGGTTAACACAGCGTCAGGGGCTACTTCCAGCGAAAACTTCCCGTCGATATCGGTCACCGCCCCGTTAGTCGTTCCTTTTTCCACTACATTGGCTCCGATAACGGGTTCTCCGTATCCATCCACAATCGTACCTGTCAGATGATACGTGCCCTGCCGGGCTACGCTTATGATTCCGCCCGGATTGGCGGAATAGATTACAGGGAATCCCTGTAATGCACCTGCGATACATAGCAAACCCGCAAATCGGGTCACTCTACTCTTAATCTCCATGTTTGTTCTTTTTGCGTTAAAACAAATATATTTTCACCTAATTAAAACCGCTGCAAAGGAACAACCGGAGTATTAAATCGCTGTTTACTATCAATTACAATATCGTTACAGAACCAATTCCCTGAACAGTATCTCCAACGTCTGGTCCAAGTCGTCGGAGAAACCCGGATGCGGACGTGAAGTCTGGATAGATGCACTCCGCACTGCTGTCAGCCACCGAAACCGTTCCGGGATGTCCAGAGCAGCGATAGGGCCGCCCTCTTTCGTACCGGAACAGATTTTATCGAAAACATGCAGATTGGCAAACAACGATTCACGATCCAACTCAGAAGAAAACAGATTCAACTTGTTCTCGTCTACCTTATAAAGCGCCTTGATGTACTTCGCTCTTTTCGAGAACAGAATAATTCCCACATTAAAGAACTCCTCACGTTCTACTTTGGGGACCAAACGGATAACGGCATATTCATATAAGTGCTTTCCTTGCATCTTGTGCTTCTTTTATAAATGTTTCGGAATGTGCCAGTCTCTCACATAAGAACCGGATATAAATCTCTCTTATCTCTTGCGGCCTACCGGGACTTTCACTCCAGTGCAACCAGTCGTCGGGAATCAGAGCCACGATCTCCCGGATCTTCTCTTCCGTCAGCAGGCGTTTCATCTCGGCATCTGCCTCTTCCAACCCGGAAGCTTCGGGCAACAGCACGTGATCTTTGACCTGCACGAACGGACTTACGGCATGCTTTTGCCAGTTCACCCATGAATAATGGAAATAAAGCGAAGCGCCATGATCGATCAGCCACAGTTCCTTATGCCACATCAGCATATTGGTATTCCGGAATGTACGGTCTACATTGGTCAGAAACGCATCCAGCCACACGATACGGGACGCCAACTCAGCCCCGACCTTCGTCACTGCCGGGTCGAAGGTAAGAGCTCCCGACAGAAAATGCAGCCCGAGGTTTAATCCCCGGCTGCCTTGCAGCAGATCCTGGATTTCCTCATCACCTTCGGTACGCCCGAAAGCCTCGTCCAAATTCAGGAAGACCAGCTCGGGAACTCGGAAACCAAGTGCACGGGCCATTTCACCGCCAACCAGTTCGGCTATCAGCGCTTTCGTCCCATGGCCTGCCCCACGGAACTTCACGACATATTTAAACTCGTCATCAGCTTCCGCCAATGCCGGCAACGATCCGCCTTCCCGAAGAGGCATGATATAACGCGTCACATTCTCTGTTCGTAATTCCATCACATTCCAGTTATTTGAAGATAAAGATACACGTTCTTTTTAAACAAACGAAGGTTGACTACACACTATCTGTTTGTTTTTTCGCCATAATCTGCCAACCGCCTTCACCGGAAAAAGTAAACCGAGTACGGGAAGTGTGTTATAAAGCTACAACTGCCATGCTTCTATCGCCAAACTATAATGCCATAGAGCTTTTGACCTAAGTCGAATACCTTTTCGACCTTGGGCAAAAAGGCTTTCGACAATGGGCAAAAAGGTTTTCGACTTAGGTCGATAAGATAGAAGGATATAAGACAAACATTAAATGACTATATATTAAACCATTACACACATTCATAATCTCTTTATTTTTCACTTAAATAGGTTGCTTCGGATAAGAGACAGAAGGGGGAGCATAGTCAACCTATTTCAGGACGAGACACTGGGTGAAAGCAAATTTTTAAGGTGAAGGCAGTCCCAATGTTCACCTTCACCCTTGTACACTTTGATAATCAAAGAGTGAAAGGACAAGGTGAAGCCAAAACATAACAAGATCCGTCATATGAAAAATAAAAAAGGGGAAAAGCTCCCCTCTATAAACAATTAAAGGCTGTCTCACGACAACCCCTAACCAACTTTGTTAACCTTAAATCTAATACTATTATGAAAAAACCACAATGCAAAGATACATGCGTCAAGACCGTTTGTCAAGCCTTTTACAGACAATATATGTTAAGCTCGGAAGAGCTTTGCAATAAAAAGTGTTACAAAGGGCAAAACTTTACACAATGGTATCAAATTCTGCTAAAATTAACATTTCAATTTCTCTTTCTTAAAGAGAAAGACGCTCTTTCAGGAGCTTATAACCGGCATTGCTTGCCCGCAAACAAACTCCGTTTTTCAAACGGACCTGATAATTTTCTTTTCCGAATAACTCCACTCGTAAAATCTGTTCGGTATTGACAATGCAAGAACGGTGAATCCGCACAAACAGAGCAGGTGGAAGATGTGTCTCAAATATTTCATCGTCTGTTCCTTCACATACTGGCCATCCGGAGTAAAAATCGTCACATAATCGCCTCCGGCTTGCAGATATAACAGTTCCTCGAGATGGATGATATGAATGCGGGAACCGTCTTTTACCGATACGCGATCCAGAAAAGTTTCACCAGCGGGAACCGCTTCTTCTTGTCCCTTATCCGCCTCGGTTCCGGATATCTCCTCAAAATCCGATTCATCCGTCCGGTTCATCCGATACCATTGCAACAGGATGATCCAGCATAATATGCCAAAGACCAGACGGAGGGAAACACTATCCACAAAATCACCGGCATTTCCCTGTTCCAAAAGCACCTGTAGCTCGAAAGCCCCTGCCAGACTGATCGCCTGAACCAATACCGCCAATGCGACCTGTATTTGCAGAGCATGAATAGTCCCGTCAACATATCCGTACAGGAAACCGGCGGCAGCCAATAATCCGACAGAGACCAATCCATCCAAGCAGGCTATCCATATCTCCTCTCCCCCATAACAGAACAGGAGCCATGAACACATCATCCAGGCCACAACCGACAGGGTAATCCCCATCACGCGATTGATGACCGACCCTATAAATGGATGCGTCTGCATAAATCAACTTTTAAACTCAATACCTCCAAAAGAGACTTTTCCTCTCACGATCAAAATGTGTTCCTTGTCTATCTCCACAGACGAATTATAGCGTTTATCGTCACATCCGCCGATAAATGCATCAATCTGCGTCAGCAAATTCCAATCCGACGGCAAATAAATCTCGACCCCTCCAAAAGTACAGTCGATATCTATAAACGTCTGGGGAGCTTCCAGCTTGCTCCTCCGTAAATCCAGGACAGTCCCGCCAAACGCATTCCTAAGCCGCGCCCCTCTGAACACAGGGTCCAAAACAATCTGCTGAACCGATCCGAAAGTGTTGTCCGATACGATAAAACCGTCTTCAGAACCATATACCTCTTTTGTATATTCCGGCCTTCTGCCATCCCAATGAGCATTGAAGTGGTGACGTTCCGGTTTAAAGAGTATCATGATTCCCACAAAAATAAACAATACCGGCCAGAACATATCGAGCCATTCGCCCTCTACCCAGCTTATTTCCGGCAATAGGAAATAAGCTCCTACGGCAATCGTAATCACTCCCCCGAAGAAATGCCGTTTAATCAAATTGACAACGCCGACCACAATCAGCAACATCTGCCAGGAAACCAGGATACCAAACAGATCAGAGTCTATTATCCCGAAATTCCGCCCAAGAAACAACAGACCTACTATGATAAACACAGCAGCCGTCGTAACCGTGTTCAGTCTACTGTGGCTGGGATAACCGCCTCTGATAAAATCCCCTTGTTGATTCGTTCTCATACTCGTACATTTTTAATTTGTTGCAAAACTACCGCCACATAACCGCTTACACAATAAAAAAACGGTCAGTAACGACTAAATCCCGGCAAATAACGGAATAATCCCGATAAAAAAGCATTGATAGCCTCCCCAAAGATATTCATTCGATCTTTGCCAATGCCCCAAAATTGCATATATTTGCAATGTTCGGAGGAACTATTCGAGAAAAATCAAAAGTGCTTCACTTTGTCGAAATCGCCAGTTTTGACCACCACGAAGCACAAGCAATCGCTATATCAGTGGGTTTGCTTGTCTATGTGGTAGAGGTTTCTGGCGATACCTGACAAAGTATAGGCAACAGCCCACTGTTTTTTATGGCTGTCTACAAAAAACTTTCATTCTCAATCCAACCGAAATAACGATCCACATAAAGAAAATATGAAATGAATACCGAATATGAAATCATCGAAGGTCTGAAAGCAGGTCACGAAGAAGCATACAAATACATATACGAACGGCAATACAAAATACTTTGTATTATCGCCAAAGAATATGTAGATGATACTTTCACTGCAGAGATGATTGTAAGCGATGTCATTTTTGCCTTATGGAAAAACCGGAAAGAAATAGACATCAATCTTTCGTTACGCAGTTATCTGATCAAAGCAGTCCGCAACCGATGCCTGAATTATCTTGCCCAACTGAACAAAAGGGAAGATGTCCGTTCGCATATTGGAGACCTGCTCGAAAAAGAACAGATCCATTATGAGGAACAACACGGCTATCCGCTGTCTAGCCTGATAGAAAAAGAACTTGATGTCAAAATAAAGAATTGTATAAACAATTTGCCGGCACTTACCCGGCGCATATTCTGTCTGAGCCGTTTCGAAAACCTCAAATATGAAGAAATTGCTCAAGAAGTCAACGTTTCCGTCAATGTTGTCAAATATCACATCAAATCTGCCCTATCTCATTTACGGGAAGAATTAAAAGACTATTTACCCTTGTTTCTACTTATTTTTTTCCCTTTCGGAAAATAAATCCGTTTTTTCATTTACCCTAAATCTTTTCCGGCTTGTCTTATTTATATAAGCAGAAAAGATGGACACACAGAATCAGCATAAAGAGCATTGGTTAAATCTCATAATCGACCGACTGACAGGAACTATATCGGAAGACTCCGACTTGTGCCTGCAAGAATGGATCCATGCTTCTGATGAGAACAGCCGATACTTCAAAAATATGGAACTGCTCTGGCATTCAATGGAAGTTGTCCACGAAGGAGAACAATACGATTCAGACCGTGCCTTTTTGCTCTTTAAACAGCGTATCGAGACAGAAAACACGATAAACACGCGAAAATCATTCACCTTAAAGAAAGTGCTGTCATATGCAGCCATCCTAATCTCATTCATTACCCTCAATTGTCTGATCCATCAATATTACATTCATCCTTCAGATCAGAATATTCTCCGATTGTCAGAAATTGCAGTACCTAATGGCTCAAAAACAAAACTGACATTACAAGACGGGACGAAAGTATGGCTGAATGCAGGTTCAAAGATTCAATATGACTCCGATTTTGGAAAGAAGAACCGCCTGCTCAAATTATCAGGTGAGGCCTATCTGGAAGTAGCAAAAGATGAAAACTGTCCTTTTATTGTCGACGCAGGAGAAATAAAAGTAAAAGTATTGGGTACTTGCTTTAATGTCAGAGCCTATAAAGATAACGAAGAAATAAAAGTCGCTTTATTAAGAGGCTCTGTCGAAATGGAAACAAATAACGGGGATATGTTAAGATTAGTACCTAAAGATATCGCCCACTTCAATACACAAACAAAAGAAACCGGCATTTGCCATAACACCGGATGCTCTCAAAATTGTATTGGATGGATTGATAACAAATTTATATTCAACGGAGAAAGTTTCGAACAAATCACTAAAATACTGGAAAGGACCTTCAACGTAAAAATAAACATCCACAGAGAGTCCATCAAAAAACGTTGTTTCATTGGTGACTTTGTTAATAACGAAACAATCGAACAGATATTTAAAGTCATGTCATCCAATGAAAAATTCACATATACGATAAAAGGGAATATCATAGACGTCTATTAATTCATAATTTGTGTTTAATCTTAAATAATCATTTGCCTATGAAGTAGTACAATAAAAAACAGAACCGGAGAATGCTGCAACACTCTCCGATCCCGAGAATAGATTTAAATTTCTGATTACTAACTTTAAATCCGATACAAATGTATAAAAAATATCAGGATATAGGGAAATTATACCCACTTATATGCAAGAATAAGGCCTTGAATATCATGAAAATATCAATTCTGTTACTTTTATTTGGAATATTTTCTGTCTCAGCTACAGGATATTCACAGGAAGCCCGAGTCTCCATTACAGTAAATAACACGACAATCAATGAAGTTTTCACTGAAATCAAAGCTCAGACAAACTATTCATTCTGGTTTGACGTAAAAGATGTCGACATTGATCGCAAAGTGTCTATTCATGTAGAAAACGAAACGGTCAAATCTGTCTTATCAACCATATTGAAAGGACAAGATCTTGGTTTTGAACTAAAAGGGAATCATATCATTATTGTTAAAAAAGAGATATTAAACCAATCAGCGGGAGCCGGATTACCTCTACAAAACAAAAAAATATCCGGTGTCATTAAAGATGAACACGGAGAACCCATAATAGGAGCAAACGTCGTCGTCAAAGGTTCTACCATCGGTAATATTTCCGACCACGAAGGTCGATTTACATTAGAGGTTCCGGAAAACTCTACCCTTACAGTATCCTACATAGGATATTTGTCACAAGAGATCAAAGTCGGCAAAAGAAATATATTTAACATCATCTTGGCCGAAGACTCCGAGAACTTAGACGAAATCGTTGTAATCGGATACGGGACAATGAAAAAATCCGATTTGACGGGTGCCGTCTCCAGTGTAAAAGGAGATAAAATTTCGGCGATTGCCTCGACTGACATTACTGATATCCTACAAGGAAAAGTTGCCGGTATGAACATCACATCTTCCTCCAAAGTTGATGAATCCGGTTCTATCCGTATCCGTGGCAATCGTTCACTGAATGCAAGTAATGATCCTCTGGTTATCGTAGATGGAGTTCCCGGACGTATGGAAGCTGTTAATACCAACGATATAGAGTCCATAGAAGTATTAAAAGATGCAGCCAGTACAGCCATATACGGTTCGAGAGGCGCAAACGGGGTAATTCTGATCACGACAAAGAAAGCAAAAGAGCAGCAAACCCGTATTTCGTATAGCGGTTACATAGGTATCAGCGTACCTAATTTAGTAAAAATGCAAAGTGGAGACGAATATATTCAGTTCCGCCGTGACGGTTATAGATACAGAAACGGTTGGGATCAGCCATTTACAGACGAAGATGTATTCGAACCGGCCGAATTAGCAGTCATAAAAAGCCGCGATTTTACAGACTGGATCGATTTGTTGTATCGAAACGGTCAGACACAAAGTCATTATATTGGTCTCAGTGCCGGAAATAAAACGACCAAATTACATCTTGGATTAAACTATACCAAAGATGAAGGTTATTCCAAAATAAATTTCAAAGACAAATATAATATAACATTGAATCTCGACCATGAAATAAATAAGTATGTGTCAGTCGGATTATCTGCCCGCCTACAACGAAATAATAGCCAAGGTATGACAAAGTTCGAGGAAAAGCTGCAATACATGACTCCACTCGCAAAGCCGTACAACGAGGATGGAAGCCTGAATTATTATCCGGCACCTCAAAACACATCCGGCTATAACGTATTAGCTAATTATGGCAAAGACAACTATACGAATGAATTTATTAAAAACGCGGCATATCTCACAGGTTATATCAATATACGTTTTTCAAAATATTTGAATAACAGGGCCAATATTTCTTATAACATCATCAATCGTAAAAACGGCTATTTTTTCGGAGAAAACTCATACGAACGAAAAGGAACTGTTCCGCTTGCCGGTAAAAAATATCAGGACGAAGTAGAATATACCTTCAACGATATTCTCTCTTACGACAAAGATTTCGGAGAGCATCATCTTGTATTGGACGGGGTCTTTGAAGCGACAGGCTATACAAAAGAGACAGGAGAAATGAGTGGGGAAAATCAGCCGGTAGCTTCGACATCATTCCACAACCTAGGGACCGCTGCCGAAAACCTACAAATCGGAAGTTCATACCAACATTGGACTTTAGCGTCCTTCCTTGCGCGTGCACGTTGGGATTATCAAGGCAAATACTATGCCAACATCGCTATCCGTACAGATGGTTCATCCCGGTTGGCGGCAGGGAACCAATGGGCTTTTTTCCCATCGGGAGGTGTTGCCTGGCGTATCTCAGAAGAAAAGTTCTTCGGAAAAAGAGAATGGCTTAATTCTCTGAAATTAAGAGCCTCCTACGGAGCCGTAGGAAACTCCGCCATCGATCCTTACCAGACGATTGCCGGATTAAGCAAATATGATTACTTGTTTGGAGAGGATGCCAGCAACAAATTTTTCGCTTATCGGCCTTCTATGATTCCGAATAAAGATTTAGGATGGGAAATTTCGCGTACAGCAAACTTCGGAGTGGATTTTGGTTTGTGGAACAATCGTATATCCGGTTACATTGAGGGCTATATCACCAAAACAAGTGATTTACTAATGGAGCGTACGTTGCCATTTTTCACCGGCTTCTCCAAGGTTTGGCAAAATATCGGTAAAACCGAAAATAAAGGTATCGAACTAAATATCCAAGCAAATACGTTGAAGACTAAATCATTCTCTTGGGAAACAACTGTAACTTTTGCCCGCAATTGGAATAAAATCACGGAACTGCTGGGAGGTGGCGACATTCGCAACAATTCATGGTTTATAGGCAAGCCTTTGCAAGTACATTACAACTATGAGATGATAGGAGTATGGCAATTAGGCGAAGAAAAGGAAGCACAGAAATATGGTGCTATTCCTGGAGACATCAAAGTTAAAGATCAGAATAATGACGGTTCGATCGGAGAGCTGGACAAAGTAATATTAGGACAGAAAGATCCAAAAATCATCGCATCTTTACTGAACTCATTCCGTTTCGGTGCTTTTGATGCCTCCATCAATCTGAACATGAATTTCGGAAGCCTGATCCATCCTAATACCTATGCTAGCTTAATCACACGTGACGGACTGCGCTGGATGCCGTCCAACTTCAAATACTGGACACCCGACAATCCGACAAACGAATATACCCGTGCAGATAAACTAAGCGGATATGATCCATTTGCCGGTACAGGTGGCTACATGAAGGGAGATTACATCAAAATCCAAGATATAACACTGGGCTACGATTTCAGTAAAATAATGCCGAAAAACTGGAAGATCTTACGAGCACGGCTCTATGCACAAGTCCGGAATCTCGGATATATCTATAAAGCATGTAAAAATGACGTAAGTCCGGAAGCTCCCGATTTTGACTATAATATTCCGACAACTTATACAATGGGGATAAATATTGACTTTTAAACTGTAACAAATTATGAAACTAAAATATTGGACCTTTATAATCGCATTATATGCAGGCAGCCTATGTTCCTGTTCCGATTTTCTTTCCGAAGACCCAAAAGGAAATATCACTACCAACTATTCAGAAACGGAAGAAGGTTGTGAACGGTTGGTTCTGAGTTTATATAATACACACCGCGATTTCCTCGAAAGACTTTACCTGTTCGGTTCGATGGGAGCAGATGAGCAGTTAGTTGCCGTAAATGGAAATGACTGGCGTTATTTCGGAGAATATTTCGATACCCAGATGATAAACAATGGCTGGAACCGAGATTTCTGGAAACAACTGTATAACTCTCTCAATGTTGCAAACCTGGCAACCGAGATCATTGAAACAGCAGAGATCAAAGATGAAGGCAGACGGGCTGAACTTCGTGCAGAAGCACATGCACTACGCGCTTTTTATTTCTGGATCATCACGGAAACCTATGGAGATGGAGCACATTTCACGACAGAAAGTACTGCCGGTGTCAAAACTATTGGATATCAACCCGGCGTTGCTACTTTCTACAAGCAAATGCTGGAAGATCTCAACATTGCCGCTACCGGATTGAAGTTGCCACAAAACAGCCAATGGGGACGCATGAATGAAGGAATACGTAAATTCATCCTAATGAAAGTTTTGATGTCACTGGCCGGTTATCCGGACGATGTGATTTCTGCTGCCGGATACACAAAAGAGCGTTGTTACACAGATGCTCTTGCTTTGACAAAATCGTTGCGGTCCGACTATAATTACAGGTTACTGGACGATTACACACAGATATTCGATGTTGACAACCAGATTAATGACGAAATTATCTGGTCTGTACAATATTCGACTGATAAAACCTATAATGGCGGAGGTGAAAACGGACTTCACCGCTACGGTGTCGGTTGGTACAACAAATCTGCTGTCGACAACAAAGCAATCACAACCTTATGGAGCCATTCCTTATATTATGGACGTGAATATCGCTGGACTATGCCATCCTTATTTATGATTCAAAATTTCAATGAATACGATAAGCGTCTTTATGGCTCATTACAAGAATACTGGTGCTGGATCCCGACAGATTGGAATCAGAAGCCTGTTTACTCCGACACAGTCTTAATCCGCCATTTCCGCACTGTGACAGACGAAGAAGTTGCGGCCGGACGACAGAGAGCAGAGACTCACCCTTTAGGACATGAACTATTTGTTGAAGGATTGAACCATATGTACAATCTACAAACAGGGGAACCAACAATGAATGGACGTTCCTGCTACCATACCAATCTGAAACTATTGGATTCATCCCGTGAATTTGCAAAAGATGAAAAAGGTCACAAAGATTTTATTTGGTTTCGTTTAGGTGAAGTATATTTGTCCCAAGCAGAGCTATATATGTATATGGGACAAAAAGAGGAAGCTGCTAAAGTCATTACGGAATTGCGGAAAAGGGCATTGACCGAAGGGCACGAAGAGGCACTGAAAGTCACCCCCGATATGATTACGCTCGATTTTATCCTTGATGAATATATGCGCGAATTAAGTATGGAAGGTTTTAGGTGGTACACACTGAAACGTACCGGCAAACTGTTGGAACGCGCATTGAAATACAATCCAGATGTCAAAGATAAGATGAAAGCCTATCATGTCACCCGTCCGATTCCTCAGAATGAAGTGGATGTTGTCACAAATAAAGACGAATTCCACCAGCTACCAGAATATGATAAATAATTTTTAAACACTTAATATCATTTACTATGCATAACACAACAAACCAAATGTCAAGAAGACATTTTCTTGCAACCACAGGGGCGATTGCCGGAACGGCCTTGCTCAATCCCTTATCTGATATAAAAGCAGAAACTACCGGTATTTCAGCACCGACAGGTAAAAAACTCCGGATCGCACTTGTCGGGACAGGAGGCCGCGGGACATCCATGTGGGGAAGGGACATTCTGAAAAGTTATCCTGATTACCTTGAGTTCGTAGGCCTTTGCGATAAAAACGAAGGACGCGTTGAAACCGGCAAACGTATCATCGGCACTTCTTGTCCGACATATACCGATTTTGAAAAAATGATGAACGAGACAAAACCGGATGTATTGATTGTCACGACAATGGACAGCACACACCACCAATTCATTATCCGGGGAATGGAATTGGGAGCCGACATTATCACGGAAAAGCCGATGACGACCGATGAAAAGAAAATCCAAGCGATTCTGGATGCTGAAAAGCGGACGGGCAAGACATGCCGGGTCACGTTCAATTACCGTTATTCCCCTCACCGGGCAAAAATATGGGAACTGCTTCGCACCGGAGAAATCGGTGATATCACTTCCGTCGATTTCCACTGGTATCTAGATACCTCACACGGAGCCGATTATTTCCGCCGCTGGCACAGGCTCGTTGAATGTAGCGGTTCGTTATGGGTACACAAAGCCAGCCATCATTTCGACCTCCTGAACTGGTGGATCGACAGCGATCCCGAAAGTGTTTATGCGCTTGGGGCTCTCAACCATTATGGAAAGAATGGAACCATACGGGCAGAAAACTGCCGTACATGCCCGCATACAGACAAATGCAAGTTCTTTTTTGACATCACCAAGAACAAGAACTACATGGAACTGTACGTGGCCAATGAAAAATACGACGGTTACCTGCGCGACGGTTGTGTGTTCAAAAAGGATGTAAACATCTTCGACAAAATGGCGGCAACAATCAAATATAAAAATGGTGTACAAGTGGCCTATTCGTTGACAACCTATTCTCCATACGAAGGTTACCGGATTGCATTCAACGGAACAAAAGGACGTCTGGAAGCCTGGATTCAGGAATCCAAACCGACATCGGATGCCAATTATGACGAAATCGTTTTGTTCAAGAACTTCAATAAACGGCAATATATCCAGATTCCGTTCGGAACATCCGGACATGGCGGCGGGGATGCATTATTAAAAGACCAGATATTCCTACCCAATATCGACGATCCGTTCCAACAGTGTGCAAATACCCGCGACGGAGCTTTGGCCTGTCTGGTCGGAATCGCGGCCCGCAACAGTATAGCATCCGGACAACCGGTAAAAATTGCAGATTTAACTTCGATCCAACCACAAGAAAAGAAGTTGTATAAACGTATCTTATAAACATTCTAAGAGGATGTCAACCTACCCTGTCCCCCGCGTCAAGTGTAGGGACAGGGTAGGTTTAGCCCTTCTTTTTAACCCATTTTAATTATTTTACTCCATGAACAAACTGATTCTACTTATCCTCTTCTCTCTGTCTTATTGCAATGCTGTAATAGGTCAGGATTCACACATACATTTTATAGAGAAGCCCGACTCACAAAAAATAAGCATATACATAGACCAGACTCTTTTTACAGAATTTCTTTACTCTGACACTTTATATAAACAAGTCCTTTATCCAATCTATACTGCATCCGGTACCGAAATTACTCGCGGCTATCCTGCCCGCCCGAAAGCCGATGAACGGACAGATCATCCTCATCAGATGGGACTATGGTTTAGCTTCGGAGATATCAACGGATTGGATTTTTGGAATAATTCGAATCGCATTCCCCATAATAAAAAAGAACATTACGGCATTATTCGGTTTACCGGCATCAAAAATATAAACGAAAAAGAAAAACAATTTACAGTCGAAGCAAATTGGACAAACCACAATGGATATATCCTACTAAAAGAAAAAACCACCTACGCATTCACCGGTAAGCCACACGAAAGAGGCATTCAGCGAACCACTACACTGACTGCTTTCAACGATTCTATTTTCATTACGGAAAATAAAGAAGGCTTACTCGGTATGCGTTTAGATCGAAACCTTGAAGCCGACATTTCCGGAATCTATCAAAATAAAGAAGGAGATACCGGTAACGATGTTTGGGGAAAACGTTCGGCTTGGGTTGTTTTGAACGGGAAGATAAAAGATGAGAAAATATCGATCGCTATCATAGACCATCCTGAAAATCCCAATTATCCGGGTTGGTCGCATGCACGTGAATACGGCCTGTTTGCGATTAATAACCTGGGAGGACGGTGTTTCGATAAACAGGCGGAAAAAGTTCAAATCCTGCTAAAAAAAGAGGATTCCATCACTTTCACCCATCAGATTTTGATAAAGGACGGAGATTATCTTTCCAACCAGGAAATAGAAAATATTTCTGCAGTACAGAAATCCCTATAAAAAATTAAAGGCTGTCTCACGACAACCCCTAACCAACTTTGTTAACCTTA
>ERZ773227.161-NODE-161-length-68520-cov-14.780297_pt1 | contig 68520 bp, 49 predicted proteins | sample MGYA00580525_ERZ773227 | MGnify/ENA primary metagenome ERZ773227 (study PRJEB29015, sample SAMEA2737782) | human gut metagenome | biome: human gut; feature: human-associated habitat; material: faeces | place: China | collected 2012 ... | reverse complement strand
ACGGTTTTCAAGACCGCCGCAATCGACCACTCTGCCACCTCTCCAAAACTTCTTTATCAGAAGTGCTTTTCGTTAAAAGCGGTGCAAAGGTACGAATATATTTTAAACTTACAAGAGTTTTCACAAAAAAAAATCACGAACATCATTTCCAAAGAATAGCAATATCTAGGTATTTTATGTTGAAAAGCATAAAATAGAGCATATTTATGCTGATTATATGAAAAAACGTTGTAACTTTGTGCGCTCTAAAGAAAAGGATAACTACAACCTCTAATTTTATCATTTATGGAATTAAATAAGATCTTTAAAGACGGTCTTTGGAGCACAGAAATCAACGTAAGAGATTTCGTTAGTCACAACATCACTCCGTATTATGGAGATGCTTCTTTCCTCGAAGGACCTACCGAACGCACAAAAGCTGTATGGAACCGCTGCCTCGAAGCACTGGCAGAAGAAAGAGCCAATAACGGCGTACGCTCACTGGATAATGTCACCGTCTCAACCATCACTTCTCATAAAGCCGGATATATCGACAAAGAAAATGAACTGATCGTCGGTCTGCAGACAGACGAACTTCTGAAACGTGCCATCAAGCCTTTCGGAGGTATCAACGTAGTGAGCAAAGCCTGCCACGAAAACGGCGTGGAAGTGGACGACCGTGTAAAAGATATATTCACTCACTACCGCAAGACGCACAATGACGGAGTATTTGACGTATATACCGAAGAAATCCGTTCGTTCCGTTCTCTGGGATTCCTCACCGGACTGCCCGACAACTACGCTCGCGGACGTATCATCGGTGACTACCGCCGTATGGCTCTCTACGGTATCGACCGACTGATTGAAGCTAAAAAAGAAGATCTGCGCAACCTCACCGGACCGATGACTGACGCCCGTATCCGCTTGCGCGAAGAGGTGGCAGAACAAATCAAAGCCTTGAAAGAGATGAAAGTAATGGGTGAATACTATGGACTCGATTTGAGCCGTCCCGCATATACCGCCCAAGAAGCTGTTCAATGGGTATACATGGCTTATCTTGCTGCCGTAAAAGAGCAAGACGGTGCTGCAATGTCACTGGGTAACGTTTCTTCTTTTCTTGACATCTACATGGAATATGAATTGAGCAAGGGAACGATCACCGAATCTTTCGCACAGGAACTAATTGACCAGTTTGTTATCAAACTACGCATGGTACGCCATCTGCGTATGCAATCATACAACGATATCTTTGCCGGTGATCCTACTTGGGTAACCGAATCTTTGGGCGGACGCTTCAACGACGGACGTACCAAAGTGACAAAGACTTCTTTTCGTTTCCTGCAAACCTTGTACAACCTCGGCCCTTCACCAGAACCAAACTTGACCGTACTGTGGAGTCCCGAACTGCCGGAAGGATTCAAAGAGTTCTGTGCTAAAGTATCTATCGACACTTCTTCTATTCAGTACGAAAATGACGACCTGATGCGTGAAGTACGTCAATCTGACGACTACGGAATCGCCTGCTGTGTATCTTACCAAGAGATAGGCAAGCAAATCCAGTTCTTCGGTGCACGCTGTAATCTGGCAAAAGCTCTGTTGCTTGCTATCAACGGTGGACGTTGCGAAAACACAGGTACAGTCATGGTGAAGAATATTCCCGTACTGACCAGCGACACACTGAAATTTGAAGAAGTAATGGACAACTACAAGAAGGTTCTGATCGAAATTGCCCGCGTTTATAACGAAGCGATGAACATCATCCACTATATGCACGATAAGTATTACTACGAAAAGGCTCAAATGGCACTCGTAGATACTAACCCGCGCATTAACCTTGCCTACGGCGTAGCCGGACTTTCTATTGCGCTCGATTCATTGTCAGCTATCAAATACGCAAAGGTTACCGCCCGCCGCAACGATATAGGTCTGACAGAAGGTTTCGACATTGAAGGCGAATTCCCTTGTTTCGGAAACGATAACGACAAGGTAGACCACCTTGGCGTTGACCTCGTATATTTCTTCAGCGAAGAATTGAAGAAACTCCCGGTTTACAAGAATGCCCGTCCTACCCTCTCCCTGCTGACCATCACTTCCAACGTGATGTACGGAAAGAAGACAGGTGCTACTCCGGACGGACGTGCCAAAGGCGTTGCCTTCGCTCCGGGTGCTAACCCGATGCACGGACGAGATAAGAACGGTGCTATCGCTTCTTTGAGTTCCGTAGCAAAACTTCGTTACCGCGACTCACAAGACGGTATCAGTAACACCTTCTCTATCGTTCCGAAATCATTGGGAGCTACCGAAGAAGACCGCGTTGAAAATCTCGTTACAATGATGGACGGTTACTTCACCAAAGGCGCTCACCACCTGAACGTAAATGTTCTGAACCGCGAGATGCTTTATGATGCGATGGAACATCCCGAGAAATATCCGCAGCTTACAATCCGTGTTTCCGGCTATGCTGTAAACTTCGTGAAGTTGAGTCGTGAACACCAACTGGAAGTAATCAGCCGTAGCTTCCACGAACGTATGTAATCTTATCTACTCTTATATGACAATAAACGTACATTCATACGAAAGTATGGGAACATTCGACGGGCCGGGTTTACGGCTCGTCGTTTTTCTTCAAGGTTGCAATTTCCGCTGCCTGTATTGCGCCAATCCCGACACGATAGCCGGAAAAGGAGGTACACCTACTCCACCGGAAGAAATCATCCGCATGGCAATGAGTCAACGTCCCTTTTTCGGAAAACGCGGCGGTATCACTTTCTCCGGTGGAGAACCTACGTTCCAGGCAAAAGCGCTTGTCCCGTTGGTTCGCGAACTGAAAGAGAAAGGGATTCATGTATGTATAGACAGCAACGGCGGTCTTTGGAATGAAGACGTAGAGAAACTTTTCCAACTAACAGACCTCGTATTGCTGGATATTAAAGAATTCAATCCTGCCCGCCACCAGATGCTGACCGGAAGAAGCAACGAGCAGACAATCCGCACGGCAACCTGGTTGGAAGAGAACGGAAAACCTTTCTGGCTCCGCTATGTGCTAGTACCCGGATACAGCGATTTTGAAGAAGACATCCGACAATTGGGAGAAGCTCTCGGAAAGTATAAGATGATTCAACGGGTGGAGATCCTTCCTTATCATACTCTGGGCGTACACAAGTACGAAGCAATGGAACAGGAATACAAGCTGAAAGACGTAAAAGAAAATACCCCCGAACAACTTGAAAAAGCTACGGAGGTATTCAAAAAGTATTTCACTACGGTAGTAGTCAATTAATACGCTTTTTCATCCATTCAATAGATTTACGGTTGGTTTCCTCAAAACGCCAATGAGCGGAAACAGGAGTTACCACAATCGTTTTCGGGGCTGTAATTACATTCAACGCGGCCGTCACCGTGGTAGGCGGACAAGTGTTGTCATTATAGCCATACGAATAAAATCCCGGTACTTTAATCTTTTGAGCCAAATTAGCCACATCATAATAAGCCAGTGTCCGACAGGCAATGTCAATAGATACTGGCATTTTTTTCGTTCGGAAGCAGACAAAAGTCTCGGCCACCCTCCGGCACGTCCATGAAGAAATCCCGTCATATCACATAATGCGGGATAGAATGAATGCAGAAAGAAATGCAATACGTTCGTCAAAAGCAACAGTCACAAAACTCAGCGTCCCATCTTAACTTCCGCCCGAACTACGCTTATCTTTCCACTGGTCGGACCCACCCGAATAATAAAGACGACTTAGCGAGAGTAACCCAAGCAATATCCACCAATGTCGACAAGTTTATAGAAAAGTTTTTCATTAATATGTAAATCGGATACCTGCCTGTATATTGAAATTAAACGGATTTTCCTTGCGGATAGTCTGTACGCTCGAACCATCATCAAAGAAATAAGCAACACCGGGTTCCATGTAGATACCTATACGTTTCGTCGCATTTAACTGTACGCCGACTGCACCAGATACGGAGAATTGTAAAGGTTTAACAGTTTCCTTCTCGGAGCCTAGTTTTCCATACACACATTTTTCTATCATACCGCCGCCGGAAACGTAGAGAGTGACCAGTTTTTTATCCAAAAAGTTCCAGTTGGCACGCAACGGAATGCCGACATAATGTAGTTTCTGCTCCACTTCCTGATTGCCATCCGCCAGTTTTACATCCGAAGAAAGCAGTGTATAGGTCAATCCACTTTCAACAGAAAACCCTTTACCCAAGCTTTTACGAACAGACACTCCCACAGAAATAGGCTGATGATGCTTAATGTCAATCACCTGCTTTGCCTGGCGCAGATAAGGTATACCGTCTTCAAACACCAATGTCTTATCTTCCGGTATATTCATCAAGCCGTTAGAAACAGCAGCCATACTTACTCGAGACAGATATTGGGTACCTCCCCCTACCTCCGTCGAAGCACCTCCGGAATTTCCGACGGCAAACCCCATTGACCAAGTTCCCTTTTGAGAAGATTTCTTTTCTGTCGGGATATGATATTTATCTCTGCTCGAAGGACGGCGGGGTCTGTTGTTTCTAGGTTCTTCCGTTTCCAACGCTTGCTTTTTTTGACCAGCATTCGCGTCTTTCACTAGCTTTGTCTCCTCTTTTTCTCCATTATCAATCTTATCATCTGTTGCCGGAAACTCATCTTCATTCTGAATAACAGGTTGATCAGTATACGTATTTTGTTCGGAAATATTGTGTTCTGTTTTCGCCAGTCTATCTGTCTTTAGCATAGGACGCGACACAGGATCTGCCGTTGCACCTTGCGCATCCGGCTGTTGCACCGCAGGCAATGCGTCCGGTACGGAAGCCAATGCAGGGGTTTGCGTATGACGTATTTCGTCAGCGGCAGGCGTACCCAGAAAATACAGGCTTACAGAAGAAACCAAAGCCAGTAATATAACAGCCGCAGCCGCCATCATCCATTTCCGATAAGGATATATCTTCCTCTCCACAGGAGGCATAAGCTCTTTCTCCAGTTGTTCCCAACCGGAAGCCGGTATCGGCTCCGAATAATCTTCGAGCTTCTCCTTCAACTTATTCATCCATAATTCTTTCTCTTCCATATCTATCCATTATTCATTATCCATTCTTTTACTCTTTTTGCTAACACGCTTTTCGCACGAAACAGTTGCGAAGCCGACGATTTTTCATTAATGCCTAATACCTGAGCGATTTCTTTGTGTGATTTATCTTCAAACGTATAAAGGTTAAACACTGTACGATATCCTGCGGGAAGTTCTTCGATAAACTGCATCAATACTCTTTGTGGTATCGCTTCTACATCCGAAACATCCGGTTCTTCGTACTTCTCGGGCAATTCTTCCAAAGGCGCCGACTGATTCATTACATCATTTTTCCGAAGATATTGCAAAGCCGTATTGACTATTACCCGCTCCATCCAGGCTCGTAAGGAGCCTTCACCTCGCCAGGTGAACTTGTCGAAAGAATCGAATATCTTTATAAAGCCGTCGTGAAGCAGATCCTGGGCCGTATCACGGTCGCCGGTATAACGAAGACAGATGCCAAGCATGCGCCCCGCATACTGCTCATACAGTTCCTTGCGGGCCTGATTGTTTCCCAGCCTGCATTGTTCCGACAACTCTAATTCTTCCATTCTCTTATACACGTGTTTATCTTATAAATGCAGCAAAGATAGAAATACTGCATAGAGAGAACAACTCTTTTAGTACTTTTGTTTCTTTAACAGATTCGAATGCAATATTTTCTGCCTCCCCGCATTTTCAAAATAAAAAGCAATTATATTATTAAAATCCATAACCTATTATGTATATGAAGAAATTAAAATTCATTACCTTAACTTTAGCTATCATAATCACCTTACCGATGCTGCAATCGTGCCTGGACGACAATGATCATCAATCGCGTTCATTGGTTATCAGCACTATCAACCAAATCAGTGAGGATAGCAAAGAATTTTATTTCACTTTGGATAATGGAAAGACGATGTTCCCGAGTAATTCGCAGGCATGGGGAGGCGAGAAATTTGAAAACGGACAACGTGCCTTTGTTATATTCAACGAGCTGGAGCAACCCGTAAACGGATATGACTACAATATCCAAGTGAGAGATATTACGAAAGTGTTAACAAAAGAGATCGTCACCATGGACGATGAAGAAAATACAGAAGAAAAGATCGGGGATGATAAAATAAACGCTACTTATATGTGGATTAGTAAAGATAAGAAGTATCTGACTATCGAATTCCAGTACTATGGTACCCATAGTGAAGACAAGAAGCATTTCCTGAATCTGGTTATCAACAATAAGGAAGCTGATTCCGCTGCCGAAAACGAAGATAATACCGATGACGAATATATCAATCTGGAATTCCGTCACAACAGTGAAAGAGATTCTCCCGACCATTTAGGCGAGGGATATGTATCTTTCAAACTGGATAAGATAGAAGAACAGATAGAGGGAAAGAAGGGACTGAATATCCGTGTCAGAACTTTATATGACGGAATAAAGAATTATAAAGTACAATTTCCCTGATTTATTAATTCTGCGTGAAAAACACTCTTTTTTAATATAATATATTAATTACGCAAAAAGAGGGCGGTAGTTGTGAAACTGTCGCCCTCTTACTTTTATTATATAAACAAGTTATTTCTTATCTCCAAAATAATTCCACACCACCGCACTCAAAGCAGCTCCCACAAAAGGTGCAATGATAAACAACCACAACTGTGACAACGCTTCGCCGCCCTGGAACAATGCCGGAGCAATGCTACGTGCCGGATTTACAGAGGTTCCTGTGATAGGAATACATACGATATGTACCAATACGAGAGACAAACCAATAGCCAGTCCGGCTAAATTGCCTGCCCCCTTCTTAGGATCGGTAGAACCCAGTACCACCAATACAAAAATAAAAGTAAACACAGCTTCTGCTATGAATGCCTGCAACATCTCTCCTTCGCCAAAGCCGTTCGAACCCGTAGCCGTAGGTCCATCATGCGCACCGGTAGACACCAAAGCAAAAAGAACAGCCGAACCGATAATGGCTCCAATCACCTGGAAAATCATATACATTCCTGCATCTTTTCCGTTCATACGCCCGGTAAGGAACACTCCCAATGTGATGGCAGGATTAATGTGACATCCCGAAATTCCTCCGATAGCATACGCCATCGCTACCACTGAAAGACCGAATGCCAAAGCTACGCCGACCGTTCCCACGCCAGCACCTACTGTACCTGTTACACTACCGGCAAAAACAGCACTTCCGCATCCCATAAGAACGAGTACCATCGTTCCAATCATTTCTGCAATGTACTTTTTCATAACTATTATATAAATGGTTGATTTGCCAAATATAAAGAATTATCCCAAAGAAACAAAACGCATCTACCTAATTATTTGTATCTTTGCAGCATTTTTGAATAAAAGACTAGCAAATAAAATGAAGAAAGGACTTTTTTACGCCATATTGGCTTCTATCCTATGGGCTATTGTAAACCCGTTTATCAAACAAGGATTGAGCTATGACTTCACCCCTATGAACTTCGCCGGTATCCGCTTTACCACTGTTGGGATTATTCTTTTCGCTTATACCTGGCACAAGGGTATGTGGCGGGAAATCCGTCAACACAGTAAACTGTTCCTGAATCTGATTCTTATCAATATGTTTATGGGATATACTGCTTTTTACTTCGGTGTAGACTTTGTAAGCGGAGCTATCTCGTCCATTATTATGGGAATGACACCTTTGATTAATGTCCTGTTAGCGCACTTGCTCGCAAGTAATGACAGACTGAACACTCATAAGATTATCAGTCTTATTGTCAGCCTCATCGGCCTGTTCCTGATTATCGGAATGGGAAGCAACGGTGCACCACTCGACTGGAAAGGAATTACGGGAATCGTACTTTTACTGTTAAGTATTATCTTTCAAGGGTATTCTGCTATCTCCGTTTCAGAAGACAAAGGAAAGGTGAATCCTATTTTCCTGAATGCGGTGCAGATGTTCTTCGGAGGTCTGCTTATATATATGGTGGGCTTGGGCACGGAAGGTTATCATTCTTTTATCGGAAAACCCGGCGGATTTTATGCCAGCCTTGCGATACTGGTATTCATATCTGTATTCGCCTTCAGCTTCTGGTTTATCGCCTTACAAAGCAAAGGCGCCAAAGTCAGCGACATCAATATGTGCCGGTTGATCAATCCGATTCTGGGTGCAGTCCTTAGCTGGATCATGCTCCCTGACGAATATCCGACTTTTAGTACCGTTGCAGGAATGGTCGTGATCGTCAGCTCCTTGATTATCTATTTCAAAGGGACCGAAATAAGTGAATGGTTCAAGAAAACAAAAGCCGGAGCATAGAACAAACTCCGGCAAACATAATAGTCCGACAAATATCAGTATCAGTTCACAACAAACATTGAATAGATTGTAATGACAACATTTCTTTAGGAACTGCCGCCTTTATTTCTTCTTTCAAAACAGATAAAAGGCTGTGGCGAATAAAATCTTTATTTGTAGCCAGCACCACTTGCCTCGTAGGCCGAGGAATGGCAAACGGACGGACGAGTTGCCGTTGTTCCTCTGTCAACTGTGTCACTGCCAGTTCGGGAATAAAGGTAATCCCCTTCCCGCTTTCCACCATTCGCATAAACGTTTCCATACTTCCCAGCCGATAAGCCATTTGGCTGACTTTCACCGCTTCCATTTGGCAAAAACGAACAAGCTGGTCACGGAAGCAATGCCCTTCATCCAAAAGCCAGAGACGTTCGCCCGTTATATCGGAAGTACGGATTACTTCATGCTTGAACGACGGTTCTTTGCGGGATACATAAGCATAGAATTGCTCATAAAAAAGAGTTTCTTCGGTCAGAAATGAGTCTTCCAATTTGCTGGCTATAATTCCCGCATCCAGATCTCCGGCGTGTAATGCCTGCTGAATATCCTGCGTTTTCATCTCTGTGACGCGAATATCCAGTTCGGGATATTTCTCCATTAATTGAGGAAAGAAACGCGGAAGTAGGTATGGAGCGATAGTAGGTAATACCCCCAAACGAAAGACACCTGACAACGACTGCTTATCTTCACTGATAATATCTTTCACTTGGGCTGCCTGCGCCAGAATCACACGAGCCTGGTCTATTACTTTCTGTCCGATAGTTGTCGGGCAAACAGGTTGCACTGTCCGGTCGAATAGCTTTACGCCCAGTTCATCTTCCAGCTTCTGAATCATTGCACTCAAAGTCGGTTGTGTCACACGGCAATATTCGGCTGCCCGTGCAAAATGTCTGAACTGATCAACAGCCAATATATACTCCAATTGTTGTATTGTCATCTATCAAATCATATTAAGTCATAGATTTCTTCTATGCAAAGATAGAAATTTTCAGTTTGACAACAAGCATTTTCCGCCTTATCTTTGCAATACAGAAAAAAGGAAACAAGTATAAATCATTAAAAATAAAAAGAATATGAAAACTTTAGAACTTATCAAATTGAATGAATCAGGAGCAAACAACGTAGTAGCATCTTTGCAACAACTCTTAGCTGACTTCCAAGTGTATTACACTAATCTCCGTGGTTTCCACTGGAACATCAAAGGACACGACTTCTTTGTTCTCCACAGCCAATTCGAAAAAATGTATGATGACACTGCTGAAAAAGTAGATGAAATTGCAGAACGTATCCTCATGCTGGGTGGCACTCCTGCCAATAAGTTCAGCGACTACCTGAAGGTTGCCAATATCAACGAAGTAGATAAAATAAGCAACGGCGAACAGGCACTAAACAACATCCTTCAGTCTATCAGCTATCTGATCGGTGAAGAACGAAAAATTCTTTCTATTGCATCACAATCCGGAGACGAAGTTACCGTTTCGATGATGAGCGATTATCTGAAAGAACAGGAAAAATTAGTTTGGATGTTGACGGCTTATAATAGCAAGTAACTTGATAATAAGGATTTAAGTTTTAGGTAAGAAAGAGAGAAAACCTCCATAACAAGAGGCATTCTCCCTTTCTTTATTATAAGAAATCGTCAAATAAACACACACAGATCGCAGAAAATATGAATCTCAGCGTGAAATCTATCAACCGGTACAAACAAAAAAACTATGGAACTTTTGCGAAATGAACTGAAAGACTACTTACCGTTGTTCCTCCTGTTGTTATTACGTGCATGATTTCTCCTCACTCCAGATATATGCTTATCTTCTGAGAAACACCCGCATCTGATATGTATTATCCCTATTGTTTATACGACTTTGCCTAACAGTTAGCAAAGGCTCACTAATGTAAGCAAATAGGCTAACATCTATGAATAAATTAATTCACGGCTGTAAACAATCTTATTCACTAATGTGAGCCTTTACAAAACAAGAAGTACTTGCCTAAGAATCCCTAAGTATTTGCGTATTATATACAAAGGGAAACAGGGCAATCCCACCGGAATCTGGACGAAGTACTATGAGGGTAAATATATACTCTCAGGCAGCTATCAGCAGTTACCCTCATAGCTACAAGTAGGATGAATAAAGAGATTGTGCCAATTAGTGAGGGTATGAGGGTAAAAACGTCACTAACTTTTTTCCGGCTAAGTCGGAACATTCCGCGCGATTGACCTTTCCGTTTCCCGTTTGCGGTATGCAATCCGTTGTCAGAATATACTTGGGACGACAATAGGGTGTCAATATTGTCTGTAACCTGTTTTCTATTTCTTCAGTATCCGCCCGTCCTTCTATCAATAAGGTCACAGCCTGTCCCAATCGTTGGTCGGGCACTGAAGTAATGACAAACGGTACGGAAATAAAAGGACGGAGCAGCTTCTCTACTTCTTCCGCCTGGATTTTTATTCCGCCACTATTGATAACATTATCCTTGCGCCCCAGGATAATGAAACCTTTATCGGGATAGATTCGTGCGATATCATTCGTCTGTAATACTCCGTCACAAACCAAAGGGGCGTCAATCACCAACGTGTTTTCAGGAGATAAAGACAGATTTACCGAAGAAAACGGGTAATAACGTTCGGAAGCAGCTGTTCCGTTGAGACGGCGGAGGGCGATATGAGACAAGGTTTCGGTCATGCCATAAGTAGAATAGACAGCTCCCGGAAGTGACTTTATTTCTGTTTCCAAAGCCTCATCGATCGCTCCGCCACCTATGATCAGAATCTCCGTTTGCTTGAGTCGTTCTTTTTCTTCAGGAGTCCGAAGGGTATTATAAACTTGCAAGGGAACCATTGCTGCAAATCTCAAAGGCTGTTTCACATCCGACAGCGGATGACCGGAAGCGGGACGCACAATGAGATCCAGTCCCGCAACCAAAGCACGCACCACCAACATCATTGCGCCGATATACCGGAGATTCATACATAACAATGCCGATTCTCCTTGCTTTAAGTTCAGAAATTCACAAGTCAAGCGTGCACTTTGCATCATTTGGTCTTTACGTACAATCAGTTCTTTGGGCGTACCTGTGGAACCGGAAGTATGAACTGTTATGACCGGAGAATCATTAAACCACTCATTCAGGAAAAGGTATAAATCCCATAAAGCAGAAGGAGTATTTTCTGCTCCTTCTGCTATAAACCGGGCTATATCTTCAGGAGTATATTCTTTTCCTTCCAATAGCAAATGTTGTTGTTGTCGGTCGAATATCATCGGATATTATTAAATAGCATCATTACAAAACCACAGGCAATCTTTTCTTATTTCAAGAGGCATTTCTACATTATCCGTAAAAAGCAATCCTGTTCCCAAGCCCTGCGGTAACGGATTATCAAACGTAGCACACCACTGGGCGATAGCGTTCAGCCCGATATTCGACTCCAGAGCGGAAGTAATCCACCAGCCAATCTGCCGTTTCTCCGCCTCGGATATCCATTCGTTTCCTCCGCATACTCCTCCATGAAGGGAAGGTTTGAGGATAATGTATTGCGGACGAATTGCTGAAAGCAGTTTTTGTTTTCCTTCCAGTGTATTGCATCCTATGAGTTCCTCGTCCAAAGCAATCGGTAAGGGAGATTCGGAAGTGAGGCGTGCCATTTCTTCCCATTGCCCGGCACGGATAGGTTGTTCGATAGAATGTAAGTCAAGTTCGGACAGGCGTTTCAGCTTTTCCATTGCATCCACCGGAGAGAAAGCACCGTTGGCATCGACACGCAGTTCGATTTCTTTAGAGGAAAAGCGGGTACGGATATGACGAAGCAATGCCAATTCTTCTTCAAAGTTGATAGCACCGATCTTTAGTTTGATACAGCGGAATCCGGCCTCCATTTTCTTCTCTATCTGGGAAAGCATTTTATCAAAGTCCCCCATCCAGATAAGCCCGTTTATCGGAATCCCTGCCTCACCACGCGAGAAAGCCGTATCGCATAATGCCCAACTTCCTGCAAAGAAGTGCCGGATAGCCGTTTCCAAACCAAACAGGATAGAGGGATAATCACACAAAGAGTCTACATCCAGCCTTCCCTGCCGTTCTTCCAACCGACGACAGGCTTTAGCCAGGATAACTTCATAATCGGGAAGGTCGTCACAACTCAATGCGGGCAAAGGCGCGCACTCTCCTATCCCTACCCTACCCGGAAAATCAGGAGACGTCAGATGAAGATACCAGACTTTACGTGTCGTATATATGCCTCGGGAAGTTCCTGCCGGTTGCCTGAAATGAAGCAACCGGGGAATAATTTCTACTTTACAGTCCATTATGAATGTCAGGGGAACTTAGGATATTGTTTAAAGTTCGGTTTGCGTTTTTCCAGAAACGCATTCTTTCCTTCCTGAGCTTCATCCGTCAGATAATAAAGCAATGTGGCGTCACCTGCCAGTTCCTGAATACCAGACTGGCCATCCAGTTCGGCATTCAGTCCCGCTTTAATCATGCGCAGAGCCAACGGGCTGAGCAACATCATTTCTTCCGCCCACTGCACATATTCATCTTCCAGTTGTTCCAACGGGACTACTTTATTGACCAGTCCCATATCCAGAGCCTCCTGTGCAGTATACTTCCGGCAAAGGAACCAGATCTCACGCGCTTTTTTCTGTCCTACCACCCGCGCCAGGTAAGAGGCTCCGAATCCTGCGTCAAAGCTGCCTACACGGGGACCGGTCTGTCCGAAGATGGCATTTTCCGAAGCAATGGACAAGTCGCAAACCACGTGAAGCACATGGCCACCACCGATAGCAAATCCGTTTACGGCGGCAATCACCGGTTTCGGGATACTGCGAATTTGTTTCTGTACGTCCAATACGCTCAGACGGGGAATACCGTCTTTACCAATGTACCCGCCACGTCCTTTCACATTCTGGTCGCCTCCCGAACAAAATGCTTTATCTCCGGCTCCGGTAATTACAATCACATCAATGTCCGCTTCTTCCCGACAGATACGCAGTGCGTCGCTCATTTCAGCAGTTGTGGTCGGAGTGAAAGCGTTCCGATAACGTTCACGGTTGATAGTGATACGTGCAATCCCATTATAGTAATCAAAAAGAATATCCTCGTATTCTCTAATGGTAGTCCATTTTCTTGGTGTAGACATAATCTATTTTTGTTTTAGTTGATGATAATAATTTTTCAGCATGCGGGCATCTTTGTTTTTGTTGGTAAACACTTCCAGCAGCAGAGGACGTTCCTTTTCTTCCGGTTGGGTGAAGATTTGCATGGTTTCTGCCAGTTCCGCCTCATTCTCTGCTTGCAGATAAAGAAATCCGCGTTCTTCCGCCCAGCCTTTGGCAGAGGTTTTATGAACAGCAGCAATGAATTTATGGGATGTCCCCGACATATCCAATCCCCGCAACGTATGGAAGATTTCCCCTCCTCCGTTATTCAGCAAAAGGATGCGCAGATTGGGACGGACATTCACATTCCACAAAGCATTCATGTCATAGAAGAAGCTCAAATCCCCGATAGCTATAAAATTCAGCTTGTCGGAAGCAGCCGCATAACCGACAGCAGTAGAAAGCGATCCTTCGATACCACTCGTCCCCCGGTTACAACAGATTTCGACAGTGGAAGGAACGGAATACAACTGTGCATAGCGGATCACGGAACTGTTCGCCAGATGAAGTGCACATGATTCCGGCAGGCCTTTTATCAATGCACCGACAGCCGCCATTTCCGAATACGCAAAATCGGGTTCGGGGATAATCTTACAATAGTTTTCCCACACACGGGGATATTCCGGTGTACGGTTGTCCATCAAGCTTGCTATTTTCTCCAGAAACTCAAACGGGTCCATTTCAATGACTGTTGTCAATGCTCCGTAGAGGTCGACTATCTCACCGTCAGGAGAGATGTGCCAATGTTCTTTGGGCGGATGTTGACGAAGGAAGTTCTTCAGTCGTTTGGAAACAACGTGCCCGCCATAGGTAATCAGTAGTTCGGGAGTCATCTGGTCTATCTTCTCCTCAGGCATTGCGTAAATCGCCGCATCGAAGTTTTTCACCGGAATGCCGGGTACGGTCTGATTACCGATATGTTCCGTCAACCAGGCAAAGTGTTTATATAATAATTTGGTATGTTTCTTCTCGAACAGATAGATAAGATTCATCTGACCGACAATAATCATTCGTTTCTGATATTTATTCATCCGGTCAATGAGGTCATTATAATCGCGGTCATACACGTTCAACCCCTGATAACGGGTGATTACACGCACTTCCGGCAATGCGTCCGACGTAAACTGAAACAGAGGTTCGGAAATAGGAACGTTGATATGTACCGGTCCTTTCCCATGATGTTTCGTTTCCAACAGGGCTTCGTTCACCAGACGATTGCAATACCATTCATCTTCTTCCGTATGAATCTCCGGGAGGTTGACCGACTTCTTGACCAGATTCTGAAAAACACCGGGTTGCGGCAAGGTCTGTCCATCCATTTGTCCGATCCAGGCAGCAGGACGGTCGGCAGAAATAACCACCAGAGGAACATTCTGATAAAATGCTTCCGCCACAGCCGGATGAAGATTGAGCAACGCCGTGCCGGAAGTACAACAGACGGCAGCAGGTTTGCCGCCATTCAAAGCCAGCCCAATGGCAAAATAGCCCGCACTCCGTTCATCCGTCACCGGATAACAGGTAAAGTTCGGATGATTGGACAAGGTATGCACGAGAGGGATATTACGACTACCCGGACATAACACGACTTTCGTTATTCCATGTGCTTCGAGAAGCGCAACCAGTTGGAGTATGTTTTTCTTGTCTGTATACATAGTGCAGTGATAAGTTGTAAAGTTATATATTATGAGGTGATAGGCTGTGGGTCGTGCAGAGAAGAAGGTACAATAATCCGTCTCATGGTTTGCAACTTCTTTTCCGTTTCCAGCCACTCATCGTTCAGCTCCGAGGAGGCCAACAGTCCGCCACCGGCATAGAGAGTGAGTTGTTCTTCTTCGATGTGCATACAACGAAGATTGACGTATAAGTCCGTACGCCCATCCGGGTCGAGCCAGCCGATAAAACCGGAATAATAACGGCGGTCGTAGCCCTCATTTTCCAGAATAAACCGATAGGCTGTATCCTTCGGCAGTCCGCATACGGCGGGCGTAGGATGCAACACTTTCAGGAGGTCACCCAAACCTTTATTGTCTTGCAGAGAGAATCGGAAATCCGTTTTCAGATGCGACAAGGCGCCGGCATAAGCAGGATAGGGTCCGTTCTCCGTCGAATGAATCCCTAATGAAAGGAGTTGGCCACGGATGTAAGAGGAGACGTATTCCTGTTCTTTCCGATTCTTCTCATCCCAGACTTGCGGCAGTTTGCCGTCTTGCAGAGGTTGGGTTCCGGCCAATGCTACCGTATGCCAGTCGTCCTTTTCGCCCGACAAGATGATTTCGGGCGTACTTCCCAACCAGATACCTGTTTGGGGAGTATAACATAAGTATATATAGGAATGGATATAGCGTTGGCAAGCCGCGCGAAAGGCTAATGAAGGAGAAAATGCCGATGGTTTTCCAATAGTAAGTTTACGGGAAAGCACCAGTTTTTCAAAAGTCTTATCACGTAAGGCACTGATAAATGTACGAAAACACTCCGCATATTCCTCGGAACAGGAGGGATAGTCGGTTGACGGAATATCCCGCGGAACGGCGTCCGCATCATCTGCAAGAAGCAAAGGTTGCCCCGGCCCATTCGATTGAATCAGCAAAATGGGACAAGTCTCGTTAGGTCGGAACGGAGCAATCACAAATCCTCTCTGCCCGTTTAGTTCCTGCAAATCGTATATCAGACGGACTGCCCCCTCCTCCTGTGTCACCAGGCACGGAATTTTCTCCCCGGGAATACGATAAACGGCAAACGGTTGCTTCCGTTCTATAAATGCATCAATAGTTGTCAAGTTACTTATTTCTTCGTCGGTTATCTTTTTTTCATCACACTGTTGACTACCCGTATGGAAGACACCAGTTTGTTGGTTGAAGTAAATACGTCCACATTCCATACATGGGACGAACGTCCCTTATGCACGATTGTTGCTACCGCACGCACCGTGTCTCCTTCGTGTGCAGAAGATATGTGGTTTCCGCTCACCTGCATTCCCACGACAATCTCATCGGGCTGGCAAAGAATCATCGAACCTAGTCCGGCAACTGTCTCCGCCAATGCAAGACTGGCTCCGCCATGCAGAATGCCGAACGGCTGACGGGTACGGTGATCTACCGGCATCGTCGCTTCCACACGATCTTCAGCGGCATACGTATATTGGATTCCTAAATTTCCCATTAAAGCGTGACGCGCCTGTGCATTCAGTTGGTCGAGAGGTATCTCCGCCGCACGCACTTCAGCTATAATTGCCTTTTCAACAGCAATTGCCACTCCGTCTTCTTCATTGGAAGCAGTCACATAGTCAGCACAAATCTTCACGGAATCCTGCGAGTGTCCCATAGCTACGCCGAGTCCGGCCAGTTGGATCATTGTCACATCACATACTCCGTCGCCGATAGCAATCACTTCTTCCCGCTTCACGTCGAGTTCTTCCAACAAAGCTCCCAAAGAGTTGGCCTTATCTATGGCACAAGGAACGACTTCCAGAAAATATGGCTCGGAACGGAAAACATCCAATGCTCCGTTCAGTCTTCTTTTCCAATGATCTTCCAGACCGATCAACGCTTCTTCATTATCGCTGACCAACATACACTTACAGGGTGCAAAATCAACAGCGGCAGAAAATTCCGTTTCCTCGATTATCCGCAGATTATTCAGCCGGGCTTCATTTTGAATATGTTCATTTTCAGGAGAGTCCGTAATAATCGTATCATCATGATAAGTGAATAAGGCAAAACCGTTTTTCCGAGCTTTCTTTTCCAGATACGGCAACATCTCCGGATTAATCCGCCGTTCGAACAGGATTTCCCCGTTCTGCGCATTTATAATCTGGCAACCATTATATGAAAGAATAAAGCCTCCATAGTTTCCAAGTTCGAGTGATTTGGCCAGTGGCATTAATCCATAGGTAGGTCTGCCGGATGCCAATACAATACGCACTCCCATTTGCTGAACTTTCAACAAAGCCGCTAATGTACGCTTACTAATTTCTTTCGCGTCATTAAGGAGTGTTCCGTCTACATCAAGAACCAATAATTTATACTTCATGATTACACGATTTTGATTTAGATTACAAAGGTAGGAAATTGAGTGAACGACAGAAAGAGTAAACAGATAAAAATTACTTTAATTTCACTCTTTCAGATGCATTTCCAGATAATCCCGAAGTATCCGGGCATGATTATAGACAGGTTCTTTAGACGCATACAGCAGTGTGACCACCGGATGAGGTTTGATAAGAATCAGGAAATCAGCCATTGCGGGAGATGCGGCCAGTTCTTTTTGATATTGCATGACAAAGTCGTTCCAATGCCCGGGAATATCTTCGTGAAACCATTTGCGCAAACTAGCGGAAGGTGTTATATCTTTCGCCCAGTAATCGTATTTCAGCCATTCTTTCTTCATTCCTCGCGGCCATAGTTTATCTACCAGCACCCGATATCCATCTGTTTCTGAAAAATCTTCGTAAACTCGTTTTATCCTAACCTGTATCATTCTTAGTTTATTTAGTTACTCATAATAATAAACCGAGAAAGACGAAAATTGTTTAACCGAAGGATGTCGATAAAGTTTTTTAAAGCGACTCTTGCGCTTTTTTAAATTCATAAGGAGTCATTCCCGTTTTCTTCTTAAAAAGACTGTATAATATCGGAGCACTATTAAACCCAGCTTCATCTGCTATCGCGCGTATCGTATAGTGCGGATGTGTTTTTAGCAGTTGAATAGCATAATCAATACGCAACTCGTTGATATATCCGTTAAAATTAGTTCCGGTACATTCTTTTATCATCCGGGCAAAACGCGCATTGTTCAAATGAACGATTTGCGCCAAGTCTTCTCTCGACAGTTCAGGAGAAAGATACAAACGATCTTGAACAACGATGCGATTCAATTCTTTAAAAATCTGTCTATTCTCGTCTTTTTCCCCGCTTGCTACTTCTGTGTCATCTTCGTCCGAAGACTCACACTGTTCTTCTTGTTCCTTCTCGAGCAATCTGTCTTCCAGTTCTATTTCTGATGATATAGCGAATTGCTCATATTCCTCCGACTGCTGATCTCTTTTTTCCTTATCGGCAAGTTTCTCATTGATCAACTTAGCCAACATTCTGTTTTTATATTTAATCGTTTTATTGAAACGCCACAGACGCCATAAGATAAACAAGGTCAGCAGAACGATACAGACCATGAAAGCAAGTGAGATATTCTTTATTCTTAATTGGAAAGCTTGTTGGGCAATGTATTCTTCTTTCTCAGAAGCACCGTACATCGCGTTCAACTCCAATGCCGTATTGTTTCTATCTCTACAATTAATGCTGTCTGTTATAGCTAAGATAGTCCCACGGATCGCTGCAGCCTCTTTATAGTGGTGCATACCCAGATAAGCTTTCACCTCATGTTGAAGAACAGTCAGATATTGTTCATTCAAAGTATCTTGTTGAGTTCTCATCCATTCCTTGAAACCCTTACATTTCTCAAGAGCTTTCTCATACTGTTCGGAAATCATCAAATAAGGAACAGAGTACATTTTTCCGTCCGGTGTATGAGATTCTTTCTTCGACAAGTATTTTTGATAATATTGTTCCGCCTGTGCATTCTTTTTCTCTACATAATAAATATAGGCAAGTTTTGCATACAAATAACTATATTGTCCGTCCACATAACCTTCGGGTATTTGAGGTAATGCCTCCAGCCGCTTTATAAGCTTTTCACGCTCAAAAGCAAGTTCCAAAGCCTCTTTAACACGTGAATCGTTCATTAAAAAGCTCATTTCTGCTCCATAATAGTAAGAAAGCAACATCATCTCCCGCATTTTATTTGAACCGCGCAATAATTTAATAGTACGGTCAAAATAATCATATGCTTTATCTTTAAAAGATAATCTCCAGTTATTCTCACCTATGCAGAAAAATAATCTGGCTTTGGCTTCTCGATCTTCCAACTCCTGTGCCAGTTTAATCCCACTGTATGCATAACGCATACTTTCATTATACTTGCTCATCATAGCCGAAAATTCCGCTAGATGAACTGTCATTTTCAACAGATGCTTCGGATCTTTTTGAGATATAGAATCAAGCAAATAAGCTTTTCTTGCATACATAAACGCCAGTTTATTCATATACATATTGCTATATGACAAACTACGCAACTCATTGATAATCCGCAAAGGAATTGCTTTTCTATTTTCTGCCTCATCCAATAATTGCAAAGCACGTTTAGGCTGTGCAATATAGATACTATTTATATACTCGGCGGTATATAGCGAATCGTCACTTACTGTTTCGTCAGCTCTCAGAATTTGGTTATGCACAAATAAAAATATGCAGATACATACCCCTAAATGTATATATTTCATATTATGTCTAATCATTTACAATTCAAAGGTAAATGATAATTTCATAAAATACAAAAGTGGATTCTATTTTAAGAAATAAAAATAAGAAACATTAGCATTATGCATCCGCCAAAGGCAGATAAACCGAAAAACAACTACCTTCCCCGACTTCCGAACTTACTCCCAAACGTCCCGACAATTTTTCAACAATGATCTTGCAGATAGGAAGTCCTAAGCCACTCCCCTGTTCAAACTCATCACTCTTGTAAAACCGATCAAATATAGGTTCTATTCTCTGCTTCCTGAACTCCTGTTTTATCAGTTCTTCGAATTTTCCATGACCTATTTCGTCTTCAGAGAATGAATAGACAAGAGAAATATATTTTTTCGTCTATGATTTGAGCCGTACAATCTTAGGTGATAGCCACTAAAAAAAGGCAACTAACAAGCAAAGAGATGCAAAAATATACTTATATTTCAGGTTAACAGCTTTCATGTTTTATTTGTATGTCATGCAAATTTCCATAAAACAAATTCATTTTGTTAATAATATATTCAACTAATTTTCATTACCTAAAACTTCCAAACCAATATCCTACTACTTTTCGTCCCCTGATGCATCCGTATAACCTTGTACTCCGACACCTCGACAGCTTTCAACTTGGCATATAGCTTATCCAGATTCTTCTCTTTGGAAACCAAACTAGTGAACCACCCGCAATTTTTCCGGTATTTCCGGCTTTCGACAATCATATTCAGCAGGAAACGCAATTCGCCACCTTCACACCAAAGTTCATTCGCATTCCCTCCAAAGTTTAGCTTTGCCTTTTTTACTATCTCCCCTTTCAAACTACTCAATTTGCGCAACGTTCCCTCTTCCGCTTCCTCTTTCGAACGATGAAACGGAGGGTTACAAATTGTCACATCAAAATATTCATCGGGAGCAATGATGCCTTCAAAAATCTTGCTGCTATCTTTCTGAAGCCGTAACTCTATTTTATGAGCCAGCACCGGATTACAAGTAACTATCTTTCGTGCATTTTCTATTGATATGGGGTCAATATCTGAACCTACAAACATCCAACCATATTCTACATGCCCAATAATCGGATAAATGCAGTTCGCACCTACTCCAATATCCAGACATCTGTATGCAGATTTCCGTATCTCTCCATTTTCCACTTTCACATCTTTGCTTACAGCTTCCGAACCAATCAAATCTGCGATGTAATGAATATAATCCGCTCGTCCGGGAATAGGCGGACACAAATAGTTCTTCGGAATATCCCAATATCGAATGCCGTAGTAGCTTATCAACAACGCTTTATTCAACGCCTTCACCGCTTGCGGATTGAAGAAGTTAATTGTTTGCGTACCATAGGGATTGAGTTGTACAAACTTCTTTAAAGGCGGATAATTCTCCGTCAATAGAGAAAAGTCGTATTGCCCGTTGTGTTTATTTCTTGTATGTAGTTCGCTTCTTTCTGACATGGCGGCAAAGATACAGAGAATCTTACTGTCTGCAAATTCTTCCCTATATCTTTTCCCGCACTATAAGTTATATTGTTTACAGCAACCATTTTAATATAGGCCGGCTGACCGAATCACAATCTTTTCCAACAACTGCTGTGTCTTTCCAATGCTATAAAAGCTGATAAATAATCAGATACGAGGTGAAAGAGTGAAAGGATTTTTATTCCATATTAAAGCATCTTAGAGGGACCTCTCTGATTTATTTTTGTTAATCTATGACTTGTTATGTAGCTTGTATGAGAATAAAATACTATTTTCGGGATTGAAAAATATAAAAGACTATCACAAAATGAAAATTACCCGTGATGAATTGCTGATAGCAGCGTTCAAGCTGTTTATGTCCGTAAACTATGAAAAAGCCAGTTTTGCAGAACTTGGAAAGATGCTCGGAATGTCGAAAGCCGGAATATTCAAATACTACAAGAACAAACAGGAATTATTCATTGCCGTAGTGAATAAGTTTTGTTTTAGCGCGCAAAACCCACGAAACAAATTCACTGAAACGAACGGTACGTTTGCCGAATTTATAGATGAATACGTGAAAGGCGTACAACGAACAATGGATATGCTGAGTAATCTGATAGGCCCAGGTAGTGATAAGGTGGTACAAGGAAAGTTTTCATATCATGCCCAATATTTTCATTTTCTGTTTCAACTTCTCCAATATGACCCTAACGCCAAAGAAAAGCTCCATAATCTTATAGTCGGTGATTATGCTTATTGGCGTACCGCCATACAGCGCGCGATAAATACCGGAGAATTGAGAAAAGATGTGGATGTAGAAGATGCAGTAGTTATGTTCCGACAAGTTTACATGGGGCTGTCCTTTGAAATGTCTTTTCTCGGTGGACTGGATACGGAACGTCTTGCCAAACATTTACGCGCCGTTTACTCCTTATTGAAATGTTAGATAGTGCCGTCCGGCACATATTCCTTACCTACTTGTCTGTTGGTGCAAAAAAATATAAAAAAGGGATCATAGGAAAAAATCTGGCATATTTTAATTAGGAATCACACCATTTTACATACATAATAGTAAAAGCATACTATTTGCAAATATGGTTCATAATTCGCTTTATTTCAAACTATAAGAATTTGCAGATTTTGTTTTTTACTTGCAGATTTGACGTTTTTCGCCCAATTTATCCCCCCATCTATCCCCGAAGTAATACTTTTTCCTCAAGGGATGGAAAAATTTCATCGGAGATGGTTCATATATATTCTTTTTATCATCCCTTTTTCAAAGGATATTAATAAGCCAGCCCCCTATAATTCTTGACATCTGAAGTAATACAGCAAAATGGAAATGCAATAACATATCGTTTTCTATAAGTAAGTTTAATGTGGGCTGTCAAATAGCCTTCAAAAATCGATTGCCTCCATATCATGCAAATAATGAATGTCAATAATTGATTTCACATACTCTTGAGTATCTGGTTTAAACATTCTCACCAACCGGCCATCATCATAATTAAAATACAGCGTTACAGGCAGTTTCGAAGAAGCAGAAATAATTCTTGCTATAGTTCCTTTGTTTGGTAGACAATGGCGATTTATTCCATCAGCGCTAATAATATACTTTCCACATTGTATCATCTTAAATAGAGCTAAGCTATTATTTGCTACACTTCCATGATGCGAAAGCAAAACAGCATCGCAATGCAGTTTGTTCGCTTCACTATATCCTAGTTTAAACAATGAGTGCATTATAACTGATGGTACTGAGTCTGAAAGCCATAAAACTCTTTTCCCCACATACTCAAACAATGCGGCTATACTACTGGCGTTCTCAACACTCGTATCTTCTTGAAAACATTCTATATTAAAATCATTAAGTAATGTTGCATAATCATCAACAACATTACCCGCTTCAACACTAACCTCATTTGTTTCAGACTTACACAGTGGACGATTGTTTGAATATTTTTCCCTAAGCAGGTTCAGTTTGCCCTCATCAGGAGAAAGGACTGTTACCGTCATTCCGTCAATACTGAAAGACATCCCTTCTATAACATCCCCCCAATCTAATGGGCTATGTGACTGGATGTATTCATAGACCTTATCCCCTGAGACTATGCCACATAGCACTCCATTCTTATTATCAGAGACTTGTTCAACATCATACCTTCTTGGCGGATTATATATCCACTGACTAACAACATTCCCCAAAGCACAATCTTTTTGAATATCTTTTATGAATCTACTAGCTCCGCCAATGTGGTCATCATGAATATGGGACAAGAACAAAGCATCTATCTGCTCTGAACTCCTAATAAGATTTGAAATAACACCTTTCAACACTTGGGTATAAGTCTTAGAGTACCCCATGTCAAGAAATATGTTACGACACCTACCGCTTTCACCCTCATACTGTAGATGAAACGCATCTCCACACTTTGCCTTGTAACAGAATAGTCTCATATCACACTCTCTTATATGTTCTGAGAACACCTTCCGGAACATTGTTATTATCCAAATAATATACTCCACATGGGGCATATATGCACTGACATCCCTTTCCTCCACTTATATATACCCGCTTTTCCCCCCGCACAATCCACAAAATGGCCAGCTCACTTTGCTTCAGGAACCGTAAAAGAGGCTCTTTTTTAACCAAAATCTGGTTGTACCCGTATGTTAACGCCACAAGGTTGCCATCTTTATCCAGATATTGACCGTCATGTGAATCATACTCCATGCCCATACCCTCGAATAATAACCTACACGGAATGCTATATTTGTTGATAGTGCCAGACTGATCATCTTCAATATGCCCGCAGGCCTGCTCACAAGAATAATAATAGGGTACATCTAGCCCATCTATTGAATTTGCCCAACCTTGTCGGTCCCTATAAACGTCTTTATATGCTGGTGACCAGTATTTTTCCCTGTTCACCAGATATTGCCAGTCGTCGGTCGGTAATTCCACACCATCCCATAAAACCCTACCATCTAAAGACTGTATTGCCTTCTCTTTGTCTTGTTGCTTTACGAGGATGGCATCTGTAGCCAAATATACATCATGCTTTAAGAGTTTATACTCATATTTTTCCTTACCAATGTCTTTGGGTTCATCCCAACTCCTGGAGTTATTCAGGGTCAACCATTCTATGCCGTCATCGTCCAACTTTTGGATTAAAGAAACTGGATCTGGCAAATCTTTAATCATGGATGCCCATGATTCATTTGTACCAGAGTACTTCCAGTTATCAAACTGTTCTTCATTATACCATTCGTGTTCTTCTGCCACCCTGCTATCATCCGCCTCCTCACTTTCAACGCTTTTTACTCTTGCAATCATTGAAGGATTGATATTCCTCAGAAAAGATTGCCACGTTCCATGAAACAACTCGTATCCCCCAGAGCCCTCGTTTGCATAATCATCCTCATATTTGTAATTGTCTGCCAAAATTCCCATAATCTCATAGAAGGCTATCCACTGATATTTCTTTCCTATGCGGTCTATTCTTTTATCCGAATTACGGAACGTCCATTTCTTTGCAAAACGATCGTAAGCACCATGCAAATTCACATCAAATCCTAATTCATAGGCTCTCTTAACAACCCAATTTCTAATCCCTTCAGTTGGGAATCTGCCATAATGATGTTGCATCAAAGGTAATTCCCTTACTTTAAAAGGAATCATGATATCGTATAAAGCCTTTTTCTGCTCTTCCGACATTAACTTTTCAGCCTCATTACAAACAAATTCGAATATAGTATCGTTTATGCTAGCATTCCTTGGCCCTTTTTGCCTATTTAAGATTAAAACAGCTTTCCTTTCACATATATTTATGGCCAGTTTCTTCATATTTCCCTTAAACAGACGTAATGCTTTATCAAATTCTTTTTCTTCAGAAATTGGTACTGGATAAAAGTGGTCGATTGTTGGCTTAGTCAGTTTATTCCAGAAATCCGCCAACCCTCCTTTCACCGATTCCCAAATCTGGTTTTGCTCCGAACCTTTTCTTTCCTTGAAGTTTGGTGCATCATAATCAATATGAAGGTAGTTAACTTCATCATCGGCAGGCCATGTAGGGAGTGTGCTCGTATATGGCGGGCGAACCTTTTTCATATCAACAGCAGTTATAACCCCCTTATATTTAGCGTATTCAACAATATTTCTTGCATAATCTCGCAGTAAAATATTTTTTGGTGGGTTATTGCGTTTGAAGATGGTCTCATATACATATCTTGCAAGTTTCATCAGCCCATCGCGTGATGAAGTCCGCAATGCGACCCCGTAAGCCACAGCATACAACCGTTCATAGATATACATATCATCCACATTCTCAAATTGGCGTAGTGTTTCAATCAATACTTCTACCTGCTCAGAAAGAAGGTTGACAAGAGCCTTTGTTGCCTCATCTCTGTGTTTGATATATGTTGATGACAGCAGCCAACAAAGTATAATGGCTGCTAATCTGGTCGATTCGGAATCTGCTTTTACAGATACATCTTCAGACCATGCCCAGTCTATCAATCTCCGCAGAGGATTGGCACATCTGTCATTATCATATTCTGCGCAATCATTGAAAAAGAATTGGAATATGCTATCACGTTTTGGCATGGTAAGTCCCATCATTAATGCATGAAAATAATCAGCATTAAAAGAGTGATTAGGGATTGTTGAAAGCTCTACCAGTTTATTATACCAATCATCAGGATTAATATGACAATATTTGGAGCCTAGAAATTGAATTATAGTTTCCTTGTCAATGGATTCTATCGCGCGCCAACACAAACTATTTATCTGGGCCTCAGAAATTGTGTTAAGACATGTATAATATACTCTTTCATACTCATCTTCTGGAATGAAACGAATGACATCTGTCATCTCATGAGCAAATCTCTCGGGGATTAAGATAGCCATGGCTTCAAGAATTCCTTTGAACGACCAATGCTTGTCTACAAAAATGGAATGTAAAGTTTTGTCTGTATTTATGTTTTCTGCAAACGATTCCCAGTCTTGAAACTTATTGACAATTTCACGTGCAATTATAAAATCACTGATTCTCTGATAAGAGAAAACAACACTGTCGATATTTTCTTCATCAAAAGAATACTTCGTTTTAAGCAGCAAATTGTTGTCTATTAGATCTGCAAGCAAATTGTGACAAGAAGGAAATTGTTGTTGCAATAATGAATCTGCATCTTTTATCTTCAGAAGATTATATTTAGCCTCAAATATAGGAAATGCCAGCAGCTTAACCGCTGCACTGACAACATCCCTATATTTATATTCGGGTTTCTTTTCAGCAAACTTCTTATCCAAATTCTTGAAGTACTGATTAAATAGTGATGAAACGCCATTGAATCCTTTAGGAAAATCTTTCTCTCCAGAGGCTTCAAGTGTATCGCAAATTATCTTCAAGAATAAAGGGTTACAAAACTCAGGTGTCAGGATGGGAACATTGGGTAAGTTCAACTCATACGCCAAACAGAACTGTCTTACCGCCTCATATTCCAGACCTTTAAATCCTTTATGCTCAATAACTGTAGCTCCCGAATCAGTTTCCACCCCATCGGGAATAACATCATCAAAGTATGTATCACGCACTGACACCACTAAACCTATCGCAGGATAGTCTTTAAGAGACTTGATAAGTCCAGAAAGTCTGTCTTTCCATAATACGGCCTGAGGTCCTTCATTCAGCGCATCAATCATCAGAAGTGCCCTCGAACCTACTTGGGTTCCTATCTGATTGAAACTGGATAGGAATTCCCGGAAAGTACCCACAAAGCCTACTTTTGAAGTAATGGTTGTTTCATAAGTCTCCTCAGCAAAGTCTGTTCCTAAGAACAACAAAGTGGGCAGACCATCATCGATTCTCTTACTGGCAACATCACCTAACAAATGCGACTTTCCACAACCAGCTTCACCCTTAATTATCAAATAGGGATTGTTTGCTAGATTAATCTTTAAATCTTCAAAGTTTTCAGTGAATGAATACAAATCTTGAGATATTTCTAATAATCTGGCTTCATCAGCCTCGAGCTCTTTCCTTACATTATCATCTTTTTTTGTCGAGGAATAATCAGAATAAAATCTATGTCTAACTTCCTCTAATTCATTTTGGAGAGATTCAACACGCTTCATCAAACTAGATAAATCAATGATAGCATCTACACGCTGATCCAAATTTGACAATGCTACAGTAAAATCGTCTCGAATCGCTTTTAGATGAGATTCCAACTGACCTATTCTATTGGAATCTTTTCTTGTTCTATAGCTTTTCTCTGTTAACCAGGAATCTATATTCCTGTACAACCGTTCAAAATATGCAGGCGTTTTTGCCACGCAGTTAAAATACTTGGCAGTTCCTGTCCTCACATTGACTTTCTGACAATATCTGGGACCCAAGTTTGCTACGGAATCTTCAACATTGTTTTTTAATGTCTTATGTCCTAAACCGTGATGCCCGAGGAATGACAATGACATTTTCTTTTTATACTCTTCTTCCAGCAGTTTATTGAAGGAAATCAACCTCTGAGCACTTATTACCTTTCCACGCTCTTCGTCAGTGTACCTAATGAAGATCCCATTAATATACAACTCCTCACAAGCTTCTATAAAAATACCGGAACCTGACATTCCGACAATTGTATCTTCACTATAATCGTCATTTGTAGAAAGCTGGAATACATTCTCTGTTATATCTTCATGAAGGTAAGTCATTCTGATCATTGCCAAGGACGACTCTCCATTTTCGTTAGTCTGATTAAGAGTTGCCACAGGGAACCCTTTACTCACGGCTTCGTCAGTTCCAAAATTCTTATCAACTACGTACACCGATGGAAGGTCAGAGACAACCGATGCAAGCTCTCGTTTATTAATAATAATTATACCAGCATCATCTACGGGATGGAGCAAAATGCTTTGCTTAACAGGGGTAACGTATTCGTATGTACTGGTATCGGGGTTATAAATTCTTAACGATACCCTACCTTTTTCCCCTAACTTCGAAAGGCAATGTTTAGCCGTCAAAACATATACCACCCCAGACAATTTCCTATTGGTATAAAGAACGCCAGTCCCCAACTTTTCTTTTGAGATATCATCTTTATGTAATTCAACCGTTAACTGTGTTATTATATTAAGACATGTATCCGTCATAAGCATTTATGTCAATTTCCCCACATTATCTATTGAAAATCCTGTATGTGCTCCACCATGAATAGCAAACACCTGCTCATCCATTACAATCGGGATGAGACGGAGCAACAACTCAACCTTCTAAGTGTAAACACCTGATTTTATATCATTCATATTCTGCAAGTTCTTTCGAGATTATCATATTTTACTTGTCGATGTATTTTCCCGTAGGCGTGATTATAAGTTCATAATGATTTCAAGCATCTTCTCTTGATGTTGAACCATATCATCAACATTCCATTCTAATCCAAATGAACGTTTTAAGGTATCATCTTTAATACCAGCATCGTAATTATCTTGGCATATTTGTAACATGATTCTAAACTTTAAAGAAGCAACGCTTACTTGGTTTGACTTTGTATCAAGATAGCGATTCTTTTTATCAATGGGATTCCAGTTGGAGCCAGAACTGTTTGCATCCGAACCTATCATTGCAAAATTACCAAAGCAATTTATATCTTGCAAATTAATTAGCATATTATCACCAGCCTTGGCTTGTGGATAATAATGCTCTAAACTTTTTCGTGTTCGAGAGAAATAGAAATTTTTGAAAAGTTCCAACTCAAAGTCACTACAACCTAATGCTCTGAAAAACTCTATTCCATTACGAGAACTTTTCTTTGTTACTTCGAAGTCCTTCCGCATATTATAACCTGTATAGTTAAAAACATACAAAAGGAAAAGTTTCGTAACAAGCAAAACGGCATTAACGATGTTGAAATCATGGTGATTCTTATCCTGTTCCACTCCGGTGGCTTTCGCTACTTCAAGTATTATTATAAAGAGTTATTGTTTTTGTCCCAAAGCAGTTTAGTCCCGATACAGTATGCCAATCTGAGACAAAGGATACACACTGCATAACTTTATAACGCACATTTTCATACATTAATGTTGAGATTAAAATATTCTGATTTTTCTAAATTTATCCCTAAGAGTCTTTATCATACGTAAAAAAATATTTTCTTGATTCTTTTTAACGGATATTTCTTCTCTATTGGGGAGCTCTTTATTGATTGACCATTCAAATTCATTAATGCCAACCAATGCAGAACCCTCAAAAATCTCATCAACAATATGCAAAAGTTGCTTACCAATTGCATCAATACACATTCGCGTAATCATCTGTCGGTTATTATCCTGCATATCATAAATAAAGTATTCAAGCATCGGAATCCAGTCATAGAGGGTACGACATTTATCTAATGTAAATATATCTAAGCACATTTTTCTTTTTTTCGCTGTATACGAATAGCGTTTATGATTACCGATATTTGTATGATATGGGTGTCCATAATGAAACAAAAGTAATTCAAGCCAAAGATGTGCCATTGGTACATCACAAAAACGACATTGCCCATAGAACCAGTTATTAATCTCTGATATCACCTGATTGACCTCAGGTGTCACAACTTGTTTAAAATCTACATCTATATATTCATCATCAATATCATTATCACTACTGGCACCATGCTTTATATGTTCCTCTATTTTATTCCAAACAGGTAATGAATGGCTATATGGAGACTGCAAGAAAACCTCTGCTATTTTTATACATTCTAGTCGAGATCTTTTGGTTCCATTACTAAGTTTTTCAATAAATTCATCTTCTAAATATTGATTAGAGGGTAAACGTTGGCCATCCATAAAAGACTCTTGAATAAGCACATCATGAAAATTCCGAAAAAAATCCTCCTTTTTTGCTATTACTTTACTATTGATTAGTCTTTTTGAAAGCATATCTTGCTTAAAAACTTCATACGCAGGTTTATGTCTATTGGCATAATCAATTATTAAAGCTGTTTGAAATGCAGAATATGCATTTTCAAAATTCATATCAATAATTGACCTTAAATTTTCAATATCGATACCCAGCGCATCACAACCTTCCGCTCTTTGAACCTTACTATTTTCCTCCTCAGTATCATTGCTTGTCAGAACAGACGATTCGAAAAAAGTATCATTATAGAAAAAATTGGTAAGTATTTCAATATTCTCTTCAGTTTTATCTGGATATGTTGTATTGATAGCAAGAATACTCATATCATTGAGAGCATTCAAGTCCAACATCTTTAATACGACCTTATACTCTTTAAATAAACTCCCAGTAAAATCAAGATAAACAATATCAAATTTCGTATTCTGTAATTCTGCAAAGACTTCAATCTTACCCTTGTAAATTTTTAGTAAAGGATATGTATTATGGAGTGATTTTACAGCCAGATTAAACAAATTTGAATCACATTCAAAAGCATAGATATTCTCTATTCTTACACCTAACCCAAGCAAATGTTTTACATCATTCTCTGGTTCATTACCGCAGAAGAAAGCAATCTTGAGTTCTTCTGGCTTCTTGGTCTGGTAACAAATATCTGCATATTGCTTCCACTGAATAAAAGCTTCAATATCTAGTTTTTCATTTAATTGCTGCTGACAATACAGCCACAAATGCTCCATATAGGTTGTATTCAAGATGCGATTACTATCCCTGAGAGAAGTCAGCGATTCTACAGCATGATTCCATAATAAGACACGAGATTTATCTTTCTCTGGTTGTTTATATGTTGTCATATAAAATTACAAAATGTTTAAGTGATTGAAAATAAATTGCAGTTACCAACTCATAGTAGTAATAGATTACGAATTAATTATCAGCTACTTTATTTTTCTGTGTGTTGCGTAACCTTCAAACTCTTCGTATGCAAAAGTACGAATTTTAATGGCACATATTGAAATAAAAAATAGCTTTTGAAGCTCTAAAACAAGTTTTTCCCTAAAATCTACTTGAACCGTAAGAACATCATCATCAATAAATCGACGACCATGTCGCCCCCATACTCGAATGGTTTATAATGAAGTTTCAGGAACTTAAAGAAAATCTGGGTGTAAGCCACCCCAAAAAAGAGGAAAACAGACTAAAAAAGGGGGGTAAACTATAGTTTTTTTATATCAAAAACAAAAAACAGATTATCATTATTGTCAAATTCTTCCGTAAAAACAACAATATTTATTCTATTTGTATTACATTTGCTACTGTAGAGTAAGCAGTAATGTTACTGTTTAAAAAATTCTTTAAATATGAATATAAAAAGAAGACTCACATAGCATCTTCCCCATTGCAAGGCTATGTTGAAGTCTCTAATCAAAGCAATGGTTTGGTACATAGAACATAAAGAAGCTATTGACACCCTAGTAAAATAGTTACGTGACATCTTTATAACTTTTTATTACCAGTAAAAAACAAAAGAGGTGAAGCATTGCTCACCTCTTTTTCTATACAAATATTTCACAAATTCATTCATTCCAAGGATAGCCACAAGTATCACAAACTCCATCATCCACATAATACCAATCTCCACACCTTGGACATTTTACACGATCTAAATAGTTATAATCATACTCCCTTTCTGTCTTTATATTCTCGTATAACTGCATATTACAATTAATAAATTCTTTATATGTTAACTCTTTAATAATATCATGCAAATATTTAGGCAACATCCGTTCAATTTTTTCTTTATTACCCGGAGGTGTAGCTATAAGACCCATTGATTCATATTCTCGATAAATACTTCTTCCTCTCCTTACTGTTGTAATTTCCTGACAATCACTAAAAGCGTACATCCCTATACGTTTAACAGAATCTGGAATATATACAGCTTTCAGATTCCTACAGTATCTAAATGCTAATCGGTCTATGTATTGTACTGATTTAGGAATTATAATTTCCTTGAAAGATTTACATTGATAGAAAGCCGCCCTACCTATTCTTGTCACAGAACTAGGAATTAAAATATTTTTCAAGCTAGAACAGCCAGAAAACATACTCTTATTAATGGACTTCATTGATATAGGAAGTTCAATAGTTTGTAACGAACTACATTTAGAAAAAACAGAGCTACCACAATAAATTAAATATTGAGGAAGCTTCATATTCTGTAATGATGAACAACCATAAAAGACTCCATTACCTAAATATTTTATAGATTCAGGCAAATTTATTTTCTGCAAAGTAATACAACTTTCAAACGCATTATCCTCAATTCTTTCTACAAAATCGGGCAACACTACTTCAACTACCTCACTTCTAAAAAAAGCATTCCTCTTTATAACATTCACAGAAGCAGGTACGTTAATTATCTTATAATTAGAATAACAACCAATAAGCGAGGACCCATCTTTAGTCAGAAGCAGATTATTTTCAAGAATAAAATTTTCAGATAGATTCTCAATTATTGCTTTTGTATATGCAAAAGGATTCTCTCCCATCCATTTGACTGTTGGCGAAATTGTAATTAATTCCAAATCAGAGCAATACCAAAAAGCATAACCACTTATTGCAACTACACTTTTAGGAATAATATAAGAAGTCACATTAGACTGAAAAGAAATAAGAACACGCTTATTCTTAGTAAACAAATTCTCATTTTCAACAGTAAAATTAGGAGAATTATTCACAAATTTAACTTTATTGTATACTATGGGATTTCCTGTTATTTTTAACAAAGATTTCGGAAGTACAATTTCTTTCAAACTCGTATATGAAAAAGCCATTAGTCCTATTTCTTCTAAAGATTCAGGTAGTTTAAGTTCCAGCAATGCTTTACAATCTTTAAAAGCAAACTCCTTAATAATCTTAACTGAATTACCCAAAGAAACTTCTCTTAAGAAAAAACAGCCGCTAAAAGCTCTTTCCCCTATTACCTCTACAGAATCAGGTATAATAACATTAATAATAGTAGAACAACCTGCAAAAGCATAATCACAGATAATCTTAACACTTTCTTTTATTCTATATTCTCTACAAGAAAAAGTTTTATTATCAACATCAATTAATCGTAAACCATCACGACTATAAAAAACCCCATATTTGTCCTTCTCTGCTGAAACAAAATCGTAATCAGTAACTTTTGTCAATTGAACATGCTGTTTGTTATTCATATCTTTAACTTTCATTTTTAATAACTATTCAGCGAATCCGCAAAATAAACAATATTGATAATCAACGTTTTGCAGATTTTGATATCAGCTAAATCCGTAGAAAAACTGCATTTTTGAGCAGTGTATAAGACTGAACCTCTCATAAATATCTGAAAGTCAGGAACGTTTTTCGCTGAATAGTTACCATTTTTGTCATACTCATTAACAGTTGCTAAAAAGTTGGAATAATTTTACTTTTTTATTTCATAGAACAACACATAGCCGAATCAACCTCGTAACCAATCACAAAATAAAAAACAATCTGTTTAAATGCATAGTTAAATAAAACAAAAAACACCCAATTCTACATTGTAGGGTGTAAAACTGGGTGTAACTCTCGTAAATCACTGACAATCAATGTTTATTGCGGAGAGACAGGGATTCGAACCCCGGGTACCTCGCGGTACAACGGTTTTCAAGACCGCCGCAATCGACCACTCTGCCACCTCTCCAAAACTCCTTTATCAGAAGTGCTTTCCGTTGAAAGCGGTGCAAAGGTACGAATCATTTTTAAATCTGCAAACAATCTGATACTTTTTTCGTGAATTAATCGTATTTTTGTGCCCAGTTATAAGGAATAAAGATATGATATACCCTCAAAATTTTGAGCAAAAGATAGGATTCGACCAGATAAGGCAGTTACTGAAAGACAAGTGTCTTAGCACTTTAGGCGAAGAAAAAGTTTCAGACATGGGCTTTTCCGAACAATATGAAGTAGTAGAAGAGAATTTAAACCAAGTAACCGAGTTTGTTCGCATCATTCAAGAAGAGGACGGATTTCCCGACCAATTTTTTTTCGATGTCCGCCCTTCACTGAAACGGGTACGGATAGAAGGAATGTATCTGGACGAACAGGAATTATTCGACTTGCGCCGTTCACTAGAGACCATTCGTGATATCGTCCGTTTCCTGCATCGGAACAATGAAGACGAAGAAGAAAGTGATAGCCCCTACCCCAGTCTGAAACGACTGGCGGGAGACATTGCCGTATTCCCCCAATTGATTGGAAAAATAGACGGTATCCTCAATAAATATGGAAAGATAAAAGATAATGCTTCTACAGAACTGGCTCGTATCCGCAGGGAATTAGCCAATACAATGGGAAGTATTTCCCGCTCGTTGAACAGCATTCTGCGCAGTGCGCAATCCGAAGGATATGTAGATAAGGACGTAGCCCCTACCATGCGCGACGGTCGCTTGGTTATCCCTGTCGCTCCGGGACTCAAACGTAAGATTAAAGGAATCGTCCACGATGAATCGGCAAGCGGAAAAACCGTATTTATCGAACCGGCGGAGGTTGTAGAAGCAAACAACCGCGTCCGCGAACTCGAAGGAGACGAAAGACGGGAAATTATCCGTATCCTGACGGAATTCTCCAATGTGTTGCGCCCGTCTATTCCGGAGATACTCCAGTCGTATGAATTCTTGGCAGAAATTGATTTTATCCGTGCGAAAAGTTATTTCGCCATACAGACCAACAGTCTGAAACCCGCCATAGAAAATGAACAGTTACTAGACTGGACTATGGCCGTACATCCCTTGTTACAACTGTCGCTAGCCAAGCATGGGAAAAAGGTCGTACCTTTGGACATAGAATTAAACAAGAAACAGCGTATTCTCATTATCTCCGGTCCGAATGCCGGAGGTAAATCAGTCTGTCTGAAAACGGTAGGCTTATTGCAATATATGTTACAATGCGGCATGTTGATTCCGATGCACGAACGCAGTCATGCAGGTATATTCAGCAGCATTTTCATAGATATCGGTGATGAACAGTCTATCGAAGACGATTTGAGTACCTACTCCTCTCACCTCACCAATATGAAGATAATGATGAAAAGTTGCAATGAACGTAGCCTCATCCTGATTGATGAGTTCGGAGGAGGTACGGAGCCGCAGATTGGAGGTGCCATTGCCGAAGCTGTACTGAAACGTTTCAACCAGAAAAGGACTTTCGGAGTGATTACCACCCACTACCAGAATCTGAAGCATTTTGCAGAAGACCATGAAGGCGTAGTCAACGGCGCCATGCTTTACGACCGCCATTTAATGCAGGCACTCTTCCAATTGCAGATCGGTAACCCGGGAAGCTCCTTTGCTGTAGAGATCGCACGGAAAATCGGATTGCCGGAAGATGTAATCGCTGACGCCTCGGAAATTGTAGGGAGCGAGTACATCAATGCCGACAAATATCTTCAGGATATCGTGCGCGACAAACGTTACTGGGAAGGGAAACGCCAAACGATCCGCCAACGGGAGAAGCACATGGAAGAAACGATCGCCCGCTATCAGACTGAAATGGAAGAACTGCAAAAATCACGAAAAGAGATTATCCGGCAGGCTAAAGAGGAAGCGGAACGAATGTTACAGGAATCGAATGCCCGTATTGAAAATACGATCCGTACCATTAAAGAGGCACAGGCAGAAAAAGAAAAGACCCGCATGGCCCGTCAGGAGCTAACTGACTTCCGTACTTCTTTGGATGCATTGGCTTCCAAGGAACAAGAAGAAAAAATGGCTCGGAAAATGGAGAAACTGAAAGAGAAACAGGAACGGAAGAAGAATAAAAAGAACGAGCAGAAAGCGGCAAGTTCCTCAACAACCGCTACTCCTAAAGTGGCTCCTATCTCCGTTGGCGAAAATGTAAAAATTAAAGGTCAGACCAGCGTCGGGCAGGTAATGGAAATCAGTGGCAAGAATGCAATCGTCGCCTTCGGAAGTATCAAGACAACCGTCAAGTTGGACCGTCTCGAACGCTCCAACGCGGCCCCCAAGACGGAAAGCATAGCCAAAAGTTCCTTTGTCAGCAGCCAGACACATGACCAGATGTACGAAAAGAAACTTAGTTTCAAACAAGATATCGATGTGCGCGGGATGCGCGGAGACGAAGCGTTGCAAGCAGTCACTTATTTTATTGACGATGCTATATTGGTCGGCATGGACCGTGTACGTATTCTTCACGGAACAGGAACAGGAATCCTTCGTACACTCATCCGCCAATATCTGTCCACCGTACCGAGTATCCGCCATTATGCCGACGAGCATGTGCAGTTCGGAGGTGCCGGAATCACAGTAGTAGATTTTGATTGACCCGGATATAAGACATATTGTAAACAAAACGTCGCAAGAACTTGTTCTCATTTAGAAAACCACTACCTTTGTTGCGGTGGTTTTCTAAAACGAGAATAAAGCATGAAAAATAACCTATTAAGCGAAAAGCTCATTTACACAGGGGACAGCCTTACTCCTACCCACATTCATCTCTGCACCTACAATGCCACTGAGATGCAGGAAAGCTCCGGCGACACCTTCCAATCCGTCAAAGCAACATTAGACAGTGCGCGAATCAACTGGTTGCAAGTGCACGGTTTAAAAGATACGGAAACAATCCGCGAGATTTGCGCTCATTTTGAAATAGACTTCCTTGTTTTGCAGGATATCCTGAACGCAGACCACCCGACTAAAATCGAAGAACATGATAAATATATCGTTCTCATCCTGAAATTATTCTATCCCAACACCCATAAGGAGGAAAACGAACTGGACGAACTGCTCCAACAGCAAGTCTGTGTCATTCTGGGAAGCAACTATGTGCTGACCTTTCTCGAACAGGAAACCGACTTCTTCGATGATATTAACGCTGCCTTACGCAATGATGTACTGAAAATACGTAGCCGTCAGACGGATTATTTGCTCAGTGTACTGCTGAACAGTATAATGACCAATTACATCTCAACAATTTCTTCTATCGACGATGCCCTCGAAGATCTTGAAGAGGAGTTGCTGACTATCACCGACGAAAATGATATAGGTATCCAGATCCAGTCACTCCGGCGTCAATATATGCTGATGAAGAAATCCATTCTCCCCCTGAAGGAACAATACGTAAAACTGTTACGGGCGGAAAACCTGCTTATCCATAAAGTAAACCGTGCGTTCTTCAATGACGTGAATGACCATTTACAGTTCGTTCTCCAGACTATTGAAATCTGCCGTGAAACGCTTTCTTCATTAGTCGATCTATATATATCCAACAATGACTTACGCATGAACGACATCATGAAACGTCTGACCATTGTATCCACTATCTTCATCCCTCTCACCTTTTTAGTCGGAGTATGGGGAATGAATTACAAATGGATGCCGGAGCTTGATTGGCGATACGGATATTTATTTGCATGGATTTTAATGGGAGTTATCGGTATTGTTGTATATTTGTATTTTAGAAAAAAGAAATGGTATTAATTAAGCACACATAACTCATGAAATCAATTAAAGAGCTATATCGAATCGGTACTGGTCCTTCCAGCAGTCACACAATGGGTCCACGCAAAGCTGCAGAAATGTTCGTAGAACGTCATCCGGATGCAGCCTCTTTCAAAGTAACACTCTATGGAAGTCTCGCCGCTACCGGAAAAGGGCACATGACGGATGTAGCCATTATAGACACACTCAAAACTACCGCCCCGGTAGAAATCATCTGGCAACCGAAAGTCTTTCTTCCTTTCCACCCGAACGGAATGACATTTGCCGCTTTCGACGCCAACAACAAGATTCAGGAGAATTGGACAGTTTATAGTATCGGCGGAGGCGCACTAGCTGAAAACAACAGCAATCCGACAATTGAAAGTCCTGAAGTATATGGGATGAACAGTATGACGGAAATTCTGGAATGGTGCGAACGTACCGGAAAGAGTTACTGGGAATATGTGAAAGAGTGCGAGAATGAAGATATCTGGGATTACCTCGCTGAAGTATGGGATACAATGAAAGAAGCCATTCACCGCGGACTGGAAGCGGAAGGAGTGCTCCCCGGCCCATTGAACCTGCGACGGAAAGCTTCTACCTATTATATACGTGCTACCGGATACAAACAGTCCCTTCAATCGAGAGGACTCGTATTCTCTTATGCACTGGCGGTAAGCGAGGAGAACGCTTCGGGGGGAAAGATAGTAACTGCCCCCACCTGTGGTTCCTGCGGTGTCATGCCTGCCGTACTTTATCACCTGCAAAAGAGCCGTGATTTTAGCGATATGCGTATTTTGCGTGCATTGGCTACTGCCGGACTGATCGGAAACATCGTCAAATTCAATGCGTCTATCTCCGGCGCGGAAGTAGGTTGCCAAGGTGAAGTAGGCGTTGCCTGTGCCATGGCATCGGCAGCAGCCAACCAATTATTCGGAGGTAGTCCGGCACAAATTGAATATGCAGCAGAAATGGGATTGGAACATCACTTGGGTATGACTTGCGACCCTGTATGCGGATTGGTACAGATTCCCTGCATCGAGCGGAATGCCTACGCTGCCGCCCGCGCACTCGACGCAAATCTTTATTCCGCCTTTACGGACGGTATGCATCGTGTCTCTTTCGACAAGGTAGTGCAAGTGATGAAACAAACCGGACATGACCTTCCCTCACTCTACAAAGAGACGAGTGAAGGAGGATTGGCCAAAGATTACCAGCAAATGTAAACCTACAATTATAGTGACGCTATCTTATCGGAAGACCGTCACTATACTAACAAAAGAGTGACGCTATCCTGGCAAGATACCGTCACTCTTTCCATTTCAGCTAAATGGATAAGAAATTATTCAGCCGGAGGCCAAATCGTATCATCCCCGTTACTGATATCCTTTTCGTGCAGCAATCCACCATCCTGCGAGAAAACCAGTGAATAGCGCCGGCTTCCCTGCTTCACCTGAATGACAGATTCCGTAGGATTCTGCGGATAAACGAGTACATAGACATCGGTCACCACCCAAGAACTGTATTTGGTATTATTGAAAGCAGTATATACAGCCGGAACTAAACTATCTATACTTTCCAGTTCATTTTCTGTCATCAGCCAATTCGCATTCCCGTCAAACCAGACTTCCAGTTCGTCATCGGCCACCCAGCAATCGGCCACATAATACACATCTTTCATTTCCCATTCTATATTCTGAGCTGCCGGATATAATTGTTTCAAGGCTTCCGTAATATTGGAAGGCGGATTGAAAGCCGGATCATCATCTTCATCGGAACAGGCGCCGAATGAAAGGGCAGCCAACATCAGAACCACCGCCCAGGCGCCAAACTTAAATCTCAACATAGTTACTTTTTTGGTTCAGGTTTATTATACTATCACTTATACTTAATCGTCCGCTTTAACAAACTTCCCTTTCTTGTCAAACTTGAAAGAGACGCCTGTGGACAATTCAACTTCATATCCCTTACGGTCACGCTCCACTTTCGTCACTCCTTCAGCAGCAAAATTATGTGCTTTCAGATAATCAACGGCAAAGTTCGGAACAATACTTGCAGGAATCACCTGTCCTTTTCGGGCACTTACTTCTTCCCAGTTTCCCTTGCTGTCGAATTCTATTTCCGTACCGTCTGTCAGTAACACCTCATATTTGGTAGCCTCCAGCATTTCCTTATCAATCTTGATATGAGACACTTCGGGTTTAGTAAAATGACGGTTAATAAAATTGCGTGCCGGAAGCGGTAACTGATTCATGTCTTTAGTTATCACATCAGCAGCCCATGAAAACTGTACGGCAACAATAGCCAACACGAGTAAAGATAGAATTTTCTTCATAATCATTATTTTTTTAACGTTAATACTATACTTTATTTTATACAGCAAATAACGATACAGATTTAGGAAAGATTTGGGAATAACCGAAGAACAGTCTTTTTTTTGTGTTCTTTAACTTTCAGTCCTCGGTATACAAATAAAAACAGGACAGCAAATTTATCAACGGTACAAAAATATGAAAGGCAACCTTTTTCGGTTGCCTTTCGTTTGTCTCAAATGCTTTCACATTTGTACTATTCTACTAAAAAGCCTGTTCACAGGCTTAATCGGGTGTTTCTTCTTCATACGCGTCTTCCAGCATATCAACTTTCTGAATACTCATCTTTCCGTCGGCGGTTATCGTTATGGAAAGCGGGACATACAAATCCGTCTGCGGATAGCAGACACTCGCTGCATATACAATGCCTTGCGGAGTTGTTTTATCATATACGATTCCTTCGAGCACGGACTTTGCCAGGAAGTCGGCATCCACTACCAAAGAAAAATCATTCTTGGTGAAGGTCTTGTTGAACACTGATTCACCGCCGCGCGTCAGACGCAGCACGATTTTATTATCCATATACGTATCCCCCATTTCATTGGTAACATGAGGCAGGCTCTCGTCCGGTGTACGGGAAACGAAAGAACGATAATCCTTCCCTTTGAATTTGATGTCTATTTCACTTTTAGAAGTCTGCATCCGTTGTATTCCACGGGCGTCTACGCTATCCTGCGTTGCCAATACCGACTCCTTTTTCGAGTTTACTTTACCGCCACAAGCAGTCACAGCCACAACCAGCGGCAACAAAAGCAGATAAATAAGCTTTTTCATCCTGAAGTTTTCTGTTTATAAATAGACGACAAAGGAACAAAAAGACGGTGAGATTTACAAGAGTAACCGGCATTTTTCCTACATTTGCAATAAAGAACAAAGTTATTTGCAATAATTACTGATTTAAAAACCTGCAAACCTGACAATATGTGCCAACGAATGATAACGATTCTTTTTCTTGTCTGTGCATTCTGTATAGGCGGCAGTGCATACGGGCAGAAAGTGAATTATCAACAATTCGAGAATATCTACCTCGGTGCCGAAGCATCGGTCATCAGTTGCTTCCTGCAAGACAGCGAAGGGTTGATATGGATAGGTTCCAACAAAGGGTTATTCAGTTACGACGGATATTCCACACAGCAGCACTTCACTTATGGAGAACGCAATAACACGCGCATTTACTGCGGAATAATAGCAGACAATACTTATTTATATTTAGGGACAGATAACGGAATCCTCGTCAACAACTACCGGACGGACAAATACGAACAACCGGAAACGGATTTCCCGACAGATGTACGGACAATGGCGCTTCAAGGAGACACCTTATGGATAGGTTCGTTGAACGGTCTGTATACGTATCAACTCAACACAAAGAAACTGGCTTCACTCGACAGTAAGAGCAACGGACTTCCCCATCACACTATTTATTCTATCATCCGCACAACGGACAATCAGATATATGTAGGCACCTACAATGGTTTATGCCGATATATAGAGGAAAGCGGAAAGTTTGAAAATATCCCGTTGCCCGTCAACCGGAGCGTGAGCAATCTCTTTGTCAACTCTTTATTGGAAGATACGTCCCGCCAATGTATCTGGATCGGAATGGAAGGATCTCTTTTCCAATATACTCCGGCCACGGGACTAATGAAACCGATAGATGCCTTCCACAACAATTCCATTAAATCACTGGCTTTGGACGGGGATGGAAATTTATTAGCGGGTACCGATAACGGACTTTATGTTTACCAGAACGATAATGGGACACTGCAACACATCGTACACGACTCCCGCAATATCCAGTCGCTAACCAACAATATTATCTGGAATATATTTGCCGATCAGGAACAGAACATCTGGCTGGGAACGGATTACGGCATCTCCCTTTCACGCTACAACAGTGCATTGCAATTCATTCCTATCTCGCAAATCACGGGTACAGGAGACGGAAACCAGTTTTATTCCCTGTTCCGGGATTCCAAAGGGTTCTACTGGTTCGGAGGAACTAACGGAGTCATCCGTTTTACCAACCCCACCGGTAACAAGCACGACGCTGTCTGGTACAGAATGGGAGATAAGCACCATCCGTTGTCCCACAACCGTATCCGACACATCTACGAAGACAGAGAACAACAACTCTGGATAGCCACGGACGGCAGTATTAACCGTTACGACTACAAGACTCACCAATTTGTACACTACAACATCGTAGACAGCACAGGAACAAACAACACCAACTGGGCTTATTACCTGTTTGAAGACACCGACGGAAAACTCTGGATAGCAACCTGCCTCGGAGGTATTTTTGTAGTAGACAAACAAAAACTGGTACAATCTTCCGGCGGAACCTACATAGCCGAGCAGAACTATTCCACTCGCAACGGCCTGTCAGGAATGTTCATCAACCAAATTGTTCCCGATGCGGAAGGTAATGTATGGGTATTGCTCTACAACAGCAAAGGAATAGACAAAATCAATCCGCGCACGCAGCAAGTAACCAAATTGTTTGCCGATGAGTTGAGCGGTGAAAAGAGCCCGAATTATCTCCTACGAGATGAGGACGGTATGCTCTGGGTAGGATTTCACGGTGGGGTCATGCGCATCAATCCCCAAGATTCCGGTCAGCAAAGTATTACCTTCGGCAGCTTCAGTAACAATGAAATTCTGTCTATGACTTCCGTAAAAGAGCATATCTGGATTTCTACAACCAACGGGCTTTGGATTGTCGACCGGAAAACAATGGATGCACGCCAACAGAACATGACAGACAAGCGTTTCACAAGTCTTTTCTTTGACCCGAAAGACGAAAACATCTATTTGGGAGGTGCGGACGGATTCGGTATTTCCCGGCCGGACATACAGGCTATGAATCAACCGGAACGCCCGATCCTGCTGACTGCTTTATATATCAACAACCAGTTGATGTCTCCGCACACCGGAGAAAGCATACCTAATATCCGTTATACGAACTCTATCGAACTGGCATATAACCAGAATAATCTGGCTTTCGAGCTTTCCGACCTCCCCTATTCGCTAGAGGAAAAGCATGAATTTGTCTATCGGCTGGAGGGAATGGACAAAGAATGGAATTTCCTGAAATCGAATACAAACCGCATTACATACAGCAACCTCAACTACGGAGATTATCAATTAATTATCAGTAAGGTGGAAAAGAGTGGCCACCCGTCCGAACATCCTTATATTTTGAATATCAAGATCCTGCCTCCGTGGTATTATACGGTTTGGGCAAAGGTGATTTATGTTCTTTTGTTCCTCAGCCTCATCATCTGGACAATCAATTTCTTCCGCGTCAAGAACCGGTTGAAAATGGAACGTATGGAGAAAGAGAAGATTCTGGAACAGTCACGCCAGAAAATGGCTTTCTTCAGCAACCTGTCCAATGAGCTAAAGACACCGCTTAGCCGGATTATTGCACCCGTGAGCCAGCTGCTCCCTGCGACGGAGGAAGCGCACGAGAAACAGACATTGGAAGAAGTGCAACGCAATGCGATGAAGATTAATTCGCTGATTCATCAGGTGCTCAACTTCAACCGTATAGAAGATAACGAAGATTCACTACTAATACTGTCGCGTATCGAACTTGTGTCATTCAGCCACAGTCTGTTCTCCGTCTACGAAGAAGACAAGCGGCTGACTTTCCTTTTCGAGACAAACAAAGCGAAGATTTATGCCGATATGGACGCTATCAAACTGGGAGTGATACTAGACAGTCTGCTTTCAAATGCAGTGAAATTCACTCCGGACGGCGGCAGTATCCGGTTGTCTCTTTTCTATCGCGAAGAAACCGGCTTAGTGGATATCTGTGTATCGGACACAGGATCGGGAATCCCGCCGCGGGACATTCCTTACATCTTCCAACGTTTTTTCCAATCCCCCCACTCCGGCAATAAGGAAGGTACGGGTATCGGGCTTTATCTGGTAAAAACTTACACAGAACTGCACGGCGGACACATCACCGGCGTCACCTCCGAAGAAGGAAAAGGGACTTCCGTCGGATTGAATATTCCCGTCATAGCAGTGGAGGAAGAGGAAATCCCCGCGACACAGGAGAAGAAGCGACTGGAATCGTTGCCTGTACTCAAACCGATTGAAGCGGAATCGCAGGACGAGAAGTTCCTGTCGAATATAATTCGCCTGATTGAAGATCATCTTTCGGAGTCGGAACTGAATGTGAATGCTCTTTGTGAATTATCCGGTATCAGTAACAAACAGATTTACCGGAAAATTAAGCAATTGACCGGAATGTCTCCCGTAGAATACATCAAGTCAATCCGGATGAAAAAGGCTGCCATGTTATTGCAGCAAAAGAAGTTCACCGTTGCCGAAGTAATGTATATGGTGGGCTTCTCCAACCATTCTTATTTTTCCAAATGTTTTCAGGCTGAGTTCGGAAAAACGCCGAAACAATATATGCAGCCTGCTGTTGACGAAGAAAATCACAATAAATAAAGCACTTGCGGGTGAGGATGAGGCATTAATTGCTGTGTTTTTACCTTTCATCATGTAGCGCTTTGTCCATTGCAACCTATTATCTTTCTTCCGGTCTATCGTTAGATAAATCCTGTTGCATTAGAAGTTAACTTTTTCCGGTCTAACGGTTAAGTTGTTTTTGATAGTATATAAACTATAAACGCAAGTTCTAATTATATAAACGCAAGCTTCATTTTTATAAATGCAAGTTGCATTTATAAAAATGAAGCTTGCGTTTATAGTTTACAGCAGACGGAAAGAAAATTTGCCGTTAGACCGGAGAAAATTTGTAAAGGAGGGAAAGAAATTTATCTATAAGTAGATTGCATGGAAGAACGGTAACAACCAGTTCATATTCTACGGTTATTCTGTGCAAGAGGTGAAATAGACGAACCTCATAAAAGCACATATTGGAACTAATTATGGCCTAATCGCGGCTGAAAAGCACCTTTCGTCCTATTTTTATCCTTATATGTCCAATCTGTGCTTTCATCAAATCAGCACCTATCTTATCTTTGCCGGTATAAATAACCCGCCAAATTTGATAGCATGAAAAGACAGTTTATTCTTACCTTTATTTGTCTGTTGTTTACCTTCACCGGTATGCAGGGGAAAGTAACTACACCTATAATATATATAGATGGAAACGGAGTGATGCGCTGGAGCGACACCCACGAAGAGGCCTCTTTCTTCGGAGTAAACTACACCCTGCCTTTTGCCCATGCCTACCGCGCACTCGGCTATTTGGGACTCGACCGCAAAGCTGCCATAGATAAAGATGTATATCATCTCTCCCGCTTGGGACTGAATGCTTACCGTATTCATCTATGGGACGTGGAGTTGACAGACGGGCAAGGTAATCTCCTTGAAAACGAGCATATTGACCTCATGGATTATCTAATTGCCAAACTTAAGGAGCGCAATATCCATATTGTCATCACCGCACAGACTAACTTCGGAAACGGATACCCCGAACGGAATATACAAACCGGCGGCTTCTCTTATAAATATGATAAATGCGATATGCATTCTAATCCAGAAGCGATTGCCGCACAGGAAACTTATCTTCGCGACTTGGTGAAACATACTAATCCTTATACAGGACTGGCTTATAAAGACGATCCTTCTATCGTAGGTTTTGAGATCAATAACGAACCCTGCCATTCCGGTACGAAAGAAGAAGTAAAAGCCTACATCAACCGTATGCTGAAATCAATGAGCAAGGCGGGAAACCGTAAACCAGTATTTTATAATGTAAGTCACAACGGATATGTGGCAGAAGCCTATTATGAAACGACTGTTCAGGGAACTACCTATCAATGGTATCCTATCGGGCTCGTATCCGGACAAACACAACAAGGGAATTTCCTTCCTTACGTAGACCGTTATGACATTCCTTTCGCCGGAAAAGTGAAAGAATTCAATAAGAAAGCACGGATGATTTATGAATTCGATCCGGCGGATATTATGTACTCTTATATGTATCCGGCCATGGTAAGGACTTTCCGCACGGCCGGTTTCCAATGGATTACGCAGTTTGCTTATGACCCGATAGACCTTGCGTTCGCCAATACGGAGTATCAGACTCATTTTCTGAATCTTGCCTATACCCCGAATAAGGCTATCAGCATGAAAATTGCCGCCGAAGCTGCACGGAGTTTGAAAAGAGGAGAATCGTATGGGAGTTATCCTCAGGATACCATATTCGGTAATGGCTTTCGCGTCAGCTATGCGGAAGATTTAAGCGAGTTGAATAATGGAGAGAAGTTTTATTACTCCAATCAGACAAATACACCACCCAAAGATGCATCAAAGCTGGTTTCAATCGCCGGATGCGGAAGCTCGCCGATAGTGGACTATGAAGGTACGGGAGCTTATTTCATTGATTGCCTTGAATCAGGAGTATGGCGACTCGAAGTAATGCCGGATGCGGTAGTAGTCAATGACCCTTTTGCCAAGCCGTCACTCAAAAAAGAAGTAGTCAGCATTATCTACGGTACTTGGGATATGGCATTACGAATTCCGGATTTGGGCAAAGCGTTTACTCTCACAGCTCTCGACAAGAAGAACGACCGGAAAGAAGAAACAGTGACGAATGGAGTGATTTGCGACCTTCGTCCGGGGGTTTACCTGTTGAAACGAAACGGTTGTACCCCGCAACAGAACTGGAAAGCTGATTCACGTTGGAATTCGATTCGTATCGGAGAGTTTGTAGCTCCCACTCCCCGTACTATGGATTATAAGGTCACTCATACTCCGGCAAGCATTGCCGAAGCAGGCAAAGCATTGACTATTAATGCGCAAGTAGCAGGAAGCGTTTTTCCGGATTCTGTCATTATATACACGGATAAGGTGTCTTTTTGGAACGAGCATAACCCGTATATAAAGATGAAACGTACAAGCGGCTATACATATCAGGCTATCCTGCCCGCTGCAGATATAAAGGAAGATTGTTTCAAGTATAACATCATCGTCTGCCGGGGCGACAGCACCCATACTTATCCCGCCGGAAATTCCGTCACCGGAAGTTCCTCGGGAATCCAAGGAAGTCCATTGGACTGGAACTATACTTCCGATTTCTACTGGACTACACGTGTTGTCGCTTCTGGTAGTGCGATACAACTACTGAAAGTAACGGATACAGATAGCCGGATAGAAGCATATACACTTCCTGAATGGAACGACCTGCAACGTACCTTACTTGATTCTTCTCCGACTGAGAAGCCGTTGCTCCGGTTCTGTTTCACACCGAAAGGAAAAAATCCGCAACACTTCCTCCGCGCATTCGTAAAAGATGAAATCGAAGGAAGAAAAGATAAAGTGAAAAGTTGCACTACGCTCTGTATTCGTGTAAATAGAAACAAACCTCTTCCGCAAGGACTCAGCGCAGGTTTTGTCACTTCGGACGGATATACCTACAAAAGTCTCTGCCCTGCTCCGTCAGCAGAAGGCATTGTACGGATTCCTCTGAAAGAACTGCGTCTAACGGATACCGCATTGTTACCCATAGCTTATCCGACATTCCTGAAACAGTATTTCCACCCGGAGACGGTAATTCCTTTCCGACCGGAGAAGATAGAGAAACTGGAACTGTCAATGCCTGGAACCGGCAAACCAACCGTAGAGATTGAACTTGGAGACGTGTGGCTGGAATAGCCGGATATGTTCACCCAGCGTCCCAAACAATAATAATACAATAAATCTATTATCAATAACACATTAATTATGAACAGGAATATCTTAAATCTACGCCAACTGACTGTACTCCTTATATTGTGTACAGCCTTTTTAGGAGGTATCATTCCTGCCTTTGCCCAACAGGGCGGCAAGAAAATCACCGGACAAGTGATTGATGAGAACAAAGAACCGATGATCGGAGTAAGTATCCTCATCGTGGGCACTTCTACCGGTACGGTTACCGACTTTGACGGTAACTACACATTGAACGTACCGCAGGGCAACAAAGAGTTGCAATTCTCTTATGTGGGATATGAGACTAAAATAGTTGCCCTTCCTACAAGCGGCTCTGTACTGAACGTACAGATGAAAAGTGATTCACAGGTATTGAGTGATGTAGTTGTTATCGGATATGGAACGCAACGAAAAAGCGACCTGACCGGTTCGGTAACAAACGTCAGCAGCAAAGACTTCAATATGGGACTGGTCAGCTCTCCCGAGCAACTGATTAACGGAAAAATCTCCGGCGTGCAGATTATGTCCAATAGTGGTTCGCCTACGGCGGGAAGTACCATCCGTGTGCGTGGCGGTGCCTCACTGAATGCCAGCAACGACCCGTTGATTGTTTTGGACGGTGTTCCTTTGGAACAGGGTGGTATCAGCGGGAACGACGGAAACTTTCTGAGCCTCATCAACCCGAACGACATTGAAAGTATGACCATTCTGAAAGATGCTTCTTCCACCGCTATCTACGGTTCGCGTGCATCCAACGGAGTAATCCTTATCACTACCAAGAAAGGGACTTCGGACAAACTGCAAATCACATTCAGCACTACCAACTCCATTCAGACACGCACCAAACTGGCGGATATGTTAAGCTACGACCAATTTGTCAACACGATTCGGACACAAGGAACTTCTGCCCAGCAAGCTCTGTTGGGAACAGCCCGCACGAACTGGAACGATGAGATCTATCAGAATGCTTTCGGTACGGATAATAATCTGAGCGTCTCCGGAAAGATTGCCAAGAACTGGCCGTTCCGTGTGTCGGTAGGTTATTATAACCAAAGCGGTCTGCTACGCACTGATAATGCGGAACGCTATACGGGAAGCATTATGCTGACTCCCTCTTTCTTCAAAGACCACCTGAAGCTGAATATTAACGCCAAGGGTTCTATCAACAACAATACATTCGGCAATACAGACGCTATCTGGGCAGCCGCTACCATGAACCCGACCATTCCCGTTTATTCAGGACTGAATACCTTCGGCGGATACACGGAAGCGACAGACAACACAGGCGCCCCTGTCAACGGCGCCGTAATGAATCCCGTAGGACTTATCAAGATGAATGATTCTCAAAGTAACGTAAGGCGTTTTATCGGAAATGTCGATGCGGATTACCGTGTTCACTTCTTCCCCGATCTGAAACTGCACGCTACACTGGGCTATGACTACGCACAAGGTAAAGGTAGCGTATATGTTCCGGCAGAAGCGGCACAGAACTACAATACTTCCGGTCTGGATTACAGCTACGGCCCCGAAAAGAAGGAGAACCGTCTGCTTACCTTATATGCCAATTACAACAAGCTCGTCGAATCTATCAAGAGTAGCTTTGACGTGACAGCCGGTTACGACTATCAGTACTGGAAATCGACTACACCGCTTTATAGCGAAATGAACACGTTGGGAGAGATACAAAAGACATCCAAAGCGAAAGATGAGCGCCACGTGTTGCTCTCCTACTACGGCCGTCTGAATTATTCTTTCGATTCACGCTATATGCTGACTACGACTATCCGCCGGGACGCCACTTCCCGTTTCGCCAAAAATGTACGTTGGGGTACTTTCCCTTCGGTAGCTTTAGGCTGGAGAGTGACAGAAGAATCTTTCCTGAAAGACAATAAAGTATTGAGTAACTTGAAGCTCCGTGCCAGCTATGGTGTGACCGGACAGCAGGACGGTATCGGCAATTATAATTACCTGCCTATTTACACTCAAAGCCAAAACGGTGCGGAAGCCAGCATGGGTAACGGATACATTCATACCTACCGTCCCAGTTCCTATGTGCCCGATTTGAAATGGGAAACAACTACTTCCTGGAACGTCGGATTCGACTTCGGCTTCCTGAAAGACCGCATTACAGGTAGCTTCGACTACTACACCCGCCAAACAAAGGACTTGATTGCCACGGTTCCCGCCGCAGCCGGGACGACCTTCGATCGTAATATCACTACAAACGTAGGAAATGTAGACAGTCAGGGTATCGAATTCAGCATAAACGCAACCCCTGTTCAAACTAAAGACTGGAACTGGGATATCAGTTTCAATATGACATGGCAAAAGATGAAAGTAAAGAACCTGTCTCTCGTAGCCGGTGCTGCCGCAACTAATACTTCGGTCGGCCCTTATATTGACAGCTATCAGGTACAGACGTTGACCGAAGGATATGCCCCCTATATGTTCTACGTCTATCACCAGCTCTATGACGAAAAAACCGGGAAGCCCGTAGAAGGCGCTTATGTAGACCTTAACGGAGACGGAGAAATCAATACGGAAGATTTATACCGTTACCACTCTCCCGCTCCTGACTATATCCTCGGTTTCAGCACTTCCCTACGCTGGAAGAAATGGACGTTGAGCACCAGCCTGCGTGCCAATATCGGTAACTATGTTTACAATGCTATGGCTATGAATGCCGGAGCCTGGGAAACAGTGAGCTACAACTCTTATCAGTTGAACAACCTGTCGCGTAGTTATCTGAAAACCGGCTTCAAGTCCCGCCAATACTTGTCCGATTACTATGTGGAGAATGCTTCTTTCCTGAAAATGGATAATCTGTCATTGAACTATAACTTCGGGCAGATTTGTAAAGGATGCAGCTTGAATGTCAGTGCAATGGTTCAGAATGTATTCTGTATCACGAAATACAGTGGTGTAGACCCGGAAGTCCCCAACGGAGTGGATAATTCCTTCTACCCCCGCCCACGTACATTCTCACTTAACGTAGGTTTCAACTTCTAATTACTTTTAAAAACAAGCGAATCATGAAAAAGATATTATATACAGCTTTCTATTTTTGCAGCGCATTGCTGTTGAGTTCCTGTATAGGCGATTTGGACCAATATCCGCATGAAGACGAAACATCTTCCACGATCTACACAAGTGCCGATAACTATAAAGCCGTTTTAGGGAAAATATACGCTGCTATGGTAACCACCGGTCAGGAAAAGGGCGGTGATCCGGATTTGAGCAGTAACAGCGGTCAGGATTATATGCGTTGCTTCTTCAATCTACAAGAATGTGGAACAGATGAAGTAGCTTCTACCTGGCTGTCGGGTGATAACGTTACCGGTCTGACTTACTTGAGCTGGGATGCCAATGACCCTTGGGTATCGGATATGTACTATCGTATTTATTACAACATTGCATTATGTAACGAATTTCTTCGTAATGCTACGGATGAGAGCATTGCCCGGTTTACGGAACAGGAACAGACTGAAATTCGCCATTACCGTGCCGAAGCCCGTTTCATGCGTGCCTTGTTCTATTATCATGCAATGGATTTGTTCCGCAACATCCCGTTTGTAACAGAGAACGACCCGACTGTCGGCTATCTGCCACCACGCTACACGGCTGCACAAGTTTTCAGCTATATTGAATCGGAACTGACAAGTATCACAAGCGATATGCTCGACAGAGCCAACTGTCCTTACGGACGGGCTTCCCGGGGAGCTGCTTATACCTTATTGGCCAAGCTGTATCTGAACGCGGAAGTTTACATCAATACACCGAAATATACCGAATGTATCAGTGCTTGTAAAGAGGTTATCAAGCAAGGGTATTCATTGGAAGATGATTACAGCAAGTTATTCAACGCTGATAACGATAAACGTACTGCTAACGAAATCATCTTCACTTTGCCGGTAGACGCTACGCATACCGTTTCGTGGGGCTCTTCCACTTATATTGTCTGTGGTGCGGTTAGTAATACTTCGGATTTGCAGAAGCCGGAAGATTACGGAGTGAAAAGCGGTTGGGGTATGTTCCGTGTACGCGGAGAAATCCCCTCCCTGTTTACCGGAGAAGAAGATAAACGGACCATGTTTTTCACTGATGGGCAAACACTGAACCTGGATAAGATTGACGACCAAAGTAACGGTTACTTTGTAGAGAAATGGACGAACCTGACGGATGCAGGAGAAACAGCTTCCAATACCGCAGACGGTGGCGTAAACACGGATTATCCTTTGTTCCGCCTGGCAGATGTATATCTGATGATAGCAGAAGCCTTTGTACGAGGTGGAAGCGGAACAACAGCAACGGAAGTTGTCGGTTATATCAACCAAATCCAAGAAAGAGCATACGGTGACGACAGCAATAATAAAAACGCAAGCCAAATCAATCTATCGTTTATTTTGGACGAACGCGCCCGCGAACTTTATTGGGAAGGACATCGCCGTACCGATTTAATCCGCTACGGAGTATTCACTACCAATGGTTACTTATGGCAATGGAAAGGCGGAGTAAAAGAAGGAACAGCGGTAAACAGCCGGTACAATATTTACCCGATACCGACTACCGAGTTAACCGCCAACCCGAACCTATACAATGAAAACTATTAATCACGCTTATTCGATACAACAATATGAAAAAAATAAATACCCTGTTGGCTTTACTCTCCGCACTCCTTTTATTAGGAGCGTGTGAGAAAGACGGAGAGAAATTCTATCTCTCCAGCCCGGTGGAGAGTGACTTAATCGCTTCTACCAATGCCGTTGTACTGACGGAAGCTACTGCCAAGCTTTACGCATTATCCCTTGCCTGGAGCGACCAGACATTGCAAATCAGCGACCCGAGATATCAAGCGACCAGCGGCATTCAAACTACCGTACAAGTATCCCGGTCTGAAGATTTTTCAGGCAGCATTATCGAATCTACGGAAAACGGAGTATCCAAAAGTTATACAGTCGCCGCTCTGAACATCATTGCTTACAAACTAAATGCACCGGCTGAAGAAGCCGCTCCTCTTTATTTCCGACTGGCAGGAAGCAATGGCAGCAACATCGCTCCTGTATATAGCAATACAGTGGCAGTCACAGTGACTCCTTATCCTATTGATATGCATTACGCCAGCATTATCAACAAGGGTAGCGGTCAAGATTCCGGTCAGGATTTCTATTCGGCAAATGCTGACGGACAATATAGCGGATTCTTCGGGGCAGCGGCTTGGGAAGGCATTTACGTACAGGAAGCAGACGGAACAACCTGGCATACAGCCCAATCCGGTGGAGTAGGAACTCCATTCTTGTTGACAACAGACGCAGCGGAAGGAACATGGGATATGTGGTTCCCCGGTCAGTCGGGATGTTATTTCGTGAATGTAAATACCGCTCAGAAACAATGGAACGCCTTACTGATACCCGAACTGAATGTAAGCGGCATAGAAGGTATCAATATGCAATACAGCCGTACAGATAACCAATGGAAAGGTGTATTTACGGGTACGGAAGGTACGAATATCAACATTCAACTTCAAGGAACAGGTAAGTTTTACAACAATACCAGTGTCAGCGGTTCCGATAATGCCATTGACGATACAAAAGCCAAAGATACCCCATTTGCTTTCGGTGGAACTGCCGGACAACTGACATTCAGTACAGGTGAGACTGCAACAGCCGGAAATATAACGGTAAGTGTTCCGGCTACGGGAGAATGTACGCTGGTTATTGACCTTAATAATCCCGAACAATGGACTGTTAGCGTTACGGAAGGTGGAAGTAGTGAACCTACTTATCCTTCTTATCTGGAAATGCAGGGTGTAGGAAACATGGATGGAAAGGGTTGGTTAGCTACATTAAACCCTGTTTACGACAATAGCGGCGAACATCACGGAAGTTATCAAGGTGTTTACCAAATGACTAATGGTTGGGATAATTTTAAGATTGTAGACCAAACAGCCGGTATCTGGTATGGATGCGACTCCAACGATGAATACAAACTGGCGGACGGCGGACAGAATATCTGGTTCCACCAGGAAGAATGTCGTACTTTCATTGTCACAGCCAGTCTGGCCGACATGACTTGGGGAGCAACAGAAATAACCCAAATCAATGTCTGTGGTGAGTTTAACAATTGGGATTTAAACAAAGATTTGATGACATACGATGAAACAAACAAAGTTTGGAAAGCCACCGTTATCATTGATAATCTGGGCAATAACTACGGTTTCTACTTCCTGCTTAATAATGCAGAAAACGGTTTAGTATGGAACTGGGCATTAAAGGGAAATAAAGAAAAACTATACTTGACCGACAGTAATGGAAGCGGAAGTATTGTTCCTGCTGAAACCGGTACTTATGCAATTACCCTTGACATTGCTTCCCTAACATTTACTATGGATAAACAATAATCAACAGAACATTATGAAACGATTTAAACAGATTCTATTCATAGCTTCCGCCCTACTTGGCGGAAGCCTTTTCACCGCTTGCAGCGATGACAATGACACACCGGTCTTCCCGGAAAAGGAAGAAGTAACTTATGATATGTCAGGTTTCGCCAGAGGAGCCGATGTCAGCTGGTTAACGGAAATGGAAAGTTCCGGATATAAGTTCTATACTGCCGAAGAAAAAGAACAGGAATGTATGTCCCTATTGCGTGATTTAGGTATGAATGCCATTCGCCTGCGTGTATGGGTAAATCCGGAGAATGACACTGATGATGTGAGAGGTTGGTGTAACAAAGGAGATGTATTGCTCAAAGCATGGAGAGCCCATAACTTGGGCTACCGTATCATGATTGACTTTCATTACAGCGACCGTTGGGCTGATCCTTCACAGCAAGCTAAACCCCAAGCATGGGCAGATTACTCCGTAGAGCAATTGAAGCAAGCTATCGCCGACCATACGAAAGATGTACTCAGTGCATTGAAAGAGAAAGGTATTGACGTGGAATGGGTACAAGTGGGTAACGAAACACATCAAGGAATGTTGTTCCCTACCGGACAAACTACAAGTGAAGAAGGAAGGGTTAATTTCGCATCATTTGTCACAGCGGGTTACGATGCTGTAAAAGAAGTCTATCCGGAAGCCAAAGTTATTGTTCATCTTGACCAAGGAAATAATGCCAGCCTGTACAATAGGATCTTCGGCTACTTACACGAAAACAATGCCAAATGGGACATCATCGGTATGTCACTTTATCCGGACATATCAACCGAAGACGCACACACACCGGACGACTGGGAAGCGATGAATAATGATTGTATCGCCAATATGAAAGCGTTAATAGCCAAATACAATACTCCGGTAATGATGTGTGAAATCGGTATTAGTTGGGATTACGAAGAAGCGGAAGCCTTCTATACAGACTTCGTTACCAAAGCCAAACAAGTAGACCAATGTCTGGGAGTATTTACCTGGGAACCTCAATGTTACGGTAACTGGAAAGGTTATAGTAAAGGGATGTTCGATGACAGTGGCAAACCCACCAATTCATTTAATGCTTTTAAGAGATAAATGAACATGAAACACCAAAAACAGTTAGCAACTGCACTTTTGTTGGCAGCTGCTTGCAGCCTGCAAGCACAGCGTAGCGAGACATTGCTCGAAAAGAACTGGAAATTCAGCAAAGGAGATATCAAAGAGGCCAGTCAGCCGGAGTTTAATGACACCCAATGGGAATCAGTCGTCCTTCCACATGACTGGGCTATCTTTGGTCCTTTCGATATGAACAATGATCTTCAGAATGTGGCCATCACACAAAATTTTGAGGAAAAGGCGTCTTTGAAAACAGGACGCACAGGGGGACTGCCTTATGTAGGTTCCGGCTGGTACCGTACTAGTTTTGATACTCCCGCCGACAAAGAAGTGACTCTGCTCTTTGACGGTGCTATGAGTGAAGCCCGCGTTTATGTGAATGGTAAGGAGGCTTGTTTCTGGCCCTTCGGTTACAATTCTTTCCATTGCAATGTCACTCCTTTCCTGAACAAAAACGGAAAGAGTAATACACTGGCCGTACGGCTGGAAAACCGTCCGCAATCTTCACGCTGGTATCCGGGAGCGGGCTTGTACCGCAATGTACACCTAATTGTTACTGATAAAATCCACGTGCCTGTATGGGGAACACAGATTACGACTCCTCATGTCAGTAAAGAATTTGCAGCCGTACGCCTGCAAACGAGGATAGACAATGCCGGTGAAAAAACACAAATCCACATGGAGACGGAAATTCTTTCCCCAGACGGAAAGGTGGTTACCCGCAAAGAAAATACCGGCCGTATCAATCACGGACAGCCGTTTGAACAGAACTTCATCGTAAATGCACCTGAACTCTGGTCACCGGAAAGCCCGTCGCTCTACAAAGCGGTTTCTAAAATCTATGCAGATAATAAGTTGGTAGATACCTATACGACTCGCTTCGGTATCCGCAGCATTGAATTTATCGCCGATAAAGGTTTCTACCTGAACGGAGAACACCGGAAATTCCAGGGTGTATGTAATCATCATGATTTAGGTCCGTTGGGAGCAGCTATCAATGTAGCGGCACTCCGCCATCAACTTACTCTTTTGAAGGATATGGGTTGTGATGCTATCCGTACATCGCATAATATGCCGGCTCCGGAACTCGTTGAATTATGTGATGAAATGGGATTTATGATGATGATTGAACCGTTTGACGAATGGGATATTGCCAAATGCGACAACGGTTATCACCGTTATTTCAACGAATGGGCAGAACGCGATATGATAAATATGCTTCATAATTACCGCAACAATCCTTGTGTAGTGATGTGGAGTATCGGTAATGAAGTACCTACTCAATGCAGTCCTGTCGGTTATAAAGTGGCCAAGTTCTTGCAGGATATCTGCCACCGTGAAGACCCTACCCGTCCCGTGACTTGCGGTATGGATCAAGTATCTTGTGTGCTTGCCAACGGCTTTGCAGCCATGATTGACATTCCGGGACTTAATTATCGCACACAGCGTTATAAAGAATCTTACGACCAGCTTCCGCAGAACTTGATTCTTGGTAGCGAGACGGCTTCCACTGTCAGTTCACGGGGAGTCTACAAATTTCCGGTAGAAGAAAAGAAAGGTACCAAATATGAAGACCACCAATGTTCTTCGTATGACGTGGAAGCATGTCCGTGGTCGAATATCCCAGATGAAGATTTCGCCTTAGCCGATGATAACCACTGGACTATCGGACAATTCGTATGGACAGGATTCGATTATTTGGGCGAACCTTCACCATATGATGTCAATTCATGGCCGAATCATAGTTCTATGTTTGGTATTATCGACCTTGCCAGTATCCCTAAGGACCGCTATTATCTCTACCGTAGCGTATGGAACAAAAATGCAGAAACGCTACATATCCTTCCTCATTGGACTTGGCCGGGACGCGAAGGTGAAGTGACCCCGGTATTCGTATATACCAACTATCCTACTGCCGAACTGTTTATCAACGGAAAAAGCTACGGTAAACAAAGCAAGAATAACAGTTCTTTAAAGAGCCGTTACCGCTTAATGTGGATGGATGCCGTATACGAACCGGGCGAAGTAAAAGTTGTAGCCTACAATAAGGACGGAAAAGCAGTAGCGGAAAAGACAGTACGCACTGCCGGAAAGCCTCATCATATCGAACTGGTCAGCAACCGCAACGAACTGACAGCCGATGGAAAAGACCTCGCCTACGTCACTGTGAAAGTGGTAGACAAAGATGGTAACCTCTGTCCTACCGATAGCCGCCTGATTCACTTCTCCGTAAAAGGAGCCGGTAAGTTCCGGGCTGTTGCTAACGGCGACCCTACCAATCTGGAACAATTCCACCTTCCGAAGATGCACGCTTTCCATGGAATGTTGACAGCGATTGTACAGGCAGGAGAGATTGCCGGAGATCTTGTACTGACTGCCAAGGCAAGTGGAGTGAAAACCGGAACAGTCCATCTTCAGGCAAAATAAAAGGGTAGAATTATAAGAAATAGAGAAATCCATCCTACCCTATACTATTATTTAGGCACAGATTACCCTGTTGCTTTATGCAATCATAGTTCTAAAACCGTGTAATCTGTGCCTAAAATATTAAAGTCGATTATTTACAGATAAATGTCACTAGCAATCCCTTATGGTCTGTCGGCCACACATCAAGCGGTACTATGAATTCATCTTTTGATGTTTCCTCTACACGTTGAGAGCGGACAATAGATTCTTTCGGACCAAACAAAACGGCTTTCTTTGCTTTCAATCCTTTTCCTTTATAGAAGATAAAATCAATACGATCCCGTTCGTCCGCTTTAGGAGCCCATGTTATCTTTTCCGGAGTTTTTGCCAGGTTATCCGAAGGATAGGTAAATCCCGGATGCGTCAGAGGATTGGGATAAATCTTACGGTAGCTGTCAATAAAGCCAGCTTCTTCCAACAAAGTGGTAACTGTCCAGGGTACAACAAAGCCGTTGTGGTCGTACAAGTTCTTATTTTTCTCAATCCAATCGCGATGGGAAGGTTCGTTGAAGTCCCCTCCCACGATCACCCGATAGCCGTTTGCAAGGTCTTTCTCAGCCTGGGCGATAAACATACGAATCGCATCATCCCGCTGAGAGGCTACATTGACTTTCATAATTTCATCTACTGACGCCGGCAGTGGAATTTCTTTCCAGGTAGAGCCGTCATAGCCACGGGCGTTATAATATGCACAGTCCAGATAATCCAGGTGGGCAGTATAAACCGCTACCTTCTTTCCGTTCACGGAACTTGTTAGACGATAAATACTTCCATGGTCATTCTTTTCCGGAAAAACCGTCAAAGAGTCCGTGATAGGATACTTGCTTAGTAAACCGGTATCATAAGTATAAAAAGAATAATACTTCAGCCCCTTTTCCTGAAGTGAAGCGCACACACGTGCCGTGAAATTCGTTTTATTGTAATTCCTCACCTCACTGAAAGTCACAAAGTCAGGCTTCAGACGGACTATCTCATTGATAATAGCATCATATCCGCCTGGTATCATGGTACCTTCCTGCCATACATTCCATTGCAACACTGTAAATTCATTACTCTTTTGTGCCTTCACAAAAACAGAAACCAGCAACAAAATAGCCGGTAATAGTAGTCTTTTTAATCGCATTTTTTTATATTTAAAGATGAATAATAATCAAATAGCTTTCCAAAAGGATTGGAAGTCACGATATTTACCGTAGCACACCAATTCATCCCCTTCTTCTACTTTCTCGTCCCCCGGAAGTTCATTCTTCACATGAAGCTCCATTAAAGAAATACCCAGACAATTAGTTACTTTATCCGCCCGCTTCAATCCGATTAGTTTTAAGTGAAATTCTTCGTCCAGATTCAACTCATTGACAAAGTATCCTACAAACTTTTTCGGGACTGTAAACTTGACGACATAATATTCCGAATCGACACGGAAAGCTTCCACGCTTGTTCCAAAATCCAGCAGTTGCACCAGACTGCGGGCCGCATCTTCTTCCGGTGTCAATATCTTCTCCAAGCTGAATGCTTCAAGCACGGCTTTATGCACCATATCAATGGCACGGGCATAAATATGAGCAACCTTCTTTTGTTTCAGCAAAGCAACCACACGCACCGATGCGCCGAAATTCTCACCTATGGCGACAATCACTATATCGACACTGTTCAGAGGAAGCACGGACAAAGCCTGTTCATCCGTTGCATCAATCACAAATGCAGTAGCAACCTTATCTTTTATACTATCTACGCGGCTTTCACTAATATCCGCACCAATAATCTCGTGTCCCAGTGCCGATAACTCTTCAGCCAACACACGACCGTAGTTTCCTAAACCGATAATAATGTACTTCATATCTTTAGTTTATGATAATGTTATCACTCGGATAACGGTATTTTGTATTCTTTTTCTGTTTGATAATTCCCAGCATTAACGTTATCAAGCCCACACGCCCGATAAACATCAACAACGCCACTAACAATTTACTTGCATCACATAAATTAGGTGTCAGATTCAGACTGGAACCTACCGTACTAAGCGCCGACACACATTCGAAAGTCAATGCCATTAGAGAGGCTTGCGGTTCCAGTATACTTAATATAAAGATAAAAAGAAACAGTACGCCCAACGACATAACCACTGTCGCATTAGAACGACGGATAGAATCATGAGAAAGTTCCCTTCCGAATACCTCCACCCGTTCCGAGCCACGCAACACGGCCACAAGATTCAGGACAACCACTGCAAAAGCATTCACTTTCACCCCACCGGCAGTAGATTGAGCACCACCACCAATCCACATCAGCACTAAATAGACCAACAAAGTCTGTACACTCAAAGAAGCTAAATCAACACTGCTGAAACCAGCCGTCCTCGGACAAGTAGCATTGAAGAAAGCCTGCGTCCACTTATCTGCAACAGGCATACCGGCAAACGAAGCATTCCACTCAAAAGCGGCAATCGCCAATGTACCGGTTACCAAAAGCAGAAATGTCATAATCAACACAATCCTCGTATTCAGATTATACAAATGCGACACCTTATGCCTTTCTAACTTGCGCGTACGTACAAACTTCCAGAAATGACGCAAATGATACAGTACAATATCTTTGAAATTAACCAGAATAGGAAAACCGATACCTCCCAGAATAATCAGAAAAGAGACGGAAATAAACAGCCAGTTATGGTTGGTCATTACCATAGAGTTTCCCAAATTACCGGAAAGTGTAGAGAAACCTGCATTACAAAAAGCGGAAATAGAATGGAAAGCAGCAAAAGCCAGTTCGCCTTCCAAAGTCATTCCAAGTGTTCCGTGGATGCTGAACCAGATAGAAATCATGCCGATACCTTCAATCACCAATGTAAATCCCAAGATATATAATAACGTGGACAATAAGGAGCCAAGCGAATTGGAGCTAACCATATCACGTACCACTAACTGATTGTAAAGAGAAGTATTTCCCATAAAGAACATAGCGAAGAAACTGGTCAATGTCATTACACCTAATCCTCCTACCTGGATCAGCAGGATGATAACAACAAGTCCGCCGGTAGTAAATGTAGTCGATACGTCAACGGGCACCAGCCCCGTCACACATACCGCACTGGTAGCCGTAAACAATGAATCCACCCAGGTAATGCCATTCACCGTGCATCGTGGCAACATCAATAACCCCGTACCAATCAGAATGATAGCCAAAAAGCTGACTGCCAATATCAGAGAAGGATTAGTGCGACGCCCCAACAAACGGACCAGTCCGTTGGACAAATTCAGAAAAGAAAAAATTAGTAATAAGACAAGATGATAAAACTTCCCGTCCAGAAACTCCCAAAATTGCAGGATTGCCCCTTCTTCTTCCGGACGATGGAAAATGACCGGTATCAAAGTCAGATACAGCAAACCGCTCAAAATCCAGGCCAACCGCCGGTATTGTTTCTTTGTACTTCTATATTCAAGTGAGATATGAAGAGTCACATCAACCAGAAAAATAATCCATACAGCCTTATACAGGACCTGAATTTTCGCCACTTCATCAACCGATAGCGGAAAGCCATGTTCGTAAATCACTCCGACGATCAACAACAAAGACGCCAGATAAGTAAGTGCTTCTACTAAACCCAATAAGATACGTACATAAGGTTTCAGTAGTTTGTTCTGATACAACAAAAACTTATGATAAATCTTCATATCGCATTTTTTATATAATGCCGTGCAAACTTAACTAAAATAACAATCGAATCCGATTCTTTGTTGACAAAAACATCCGAATATTAAAAATTTTGTCTACATTTGGCAGCGGAAAACTAAAAAACCACAATATTATGAGTGACAAAAGAAAACGGTATATCCTGCCGGAAGAAGAAATCCCACACTACTGGTACAATATTCAGGCTGACATGGTCAATAAGCCAATGCCTCCTTTGCACCCAGGAACAAAACAGCCGCTGAAAGCGGAAGACCTGTATCCTATTTTCGCTAAAGAACTGTGTCATCAGGAACTTAACCAGACCGATGCATGGATTGAAATCCCGGAAGAAGTCCGTGAAATGTACAAATACTACCGCAGTACTCCGCTTGTTCGTGCTTACGGACTGGAAAAAGCGCTCGGTACTCCGGCACACATTTATTTTAAGAATGAAAGTGTAAGCCCTATCGGCTCTCATAAGTTGAACTCCGCTTTGGCACAGGCTTATTACTGTAAAGAAGAAGGCGTTACCAACGTGACTACCGAAACCGGTGCCGGACAATGGGGGGCCGCTCTTTCTTATGCAGCCAAAGTTTTCGGACTCGAAGCTGCCGTTTATCAGGTGAAAATCAGCTACGAACAGAAGCCTTACCGCCGTAGTATCATGCAGACTTTCGGAGCACAGGTTACTCCTTCTCCGTCCATGTCTACCCGCGCCGGAAAAGATATCCTGACTGCACACCCTACTTATCAGGGTTCACTCGGAACAGCTATTTCCGAAGCTATCGAACTTGCTCAAATGACTCCTAACTGCAAATATACACTTGGTTCCGTACTTAGTCATGTTACCCTTCATCAGACAATTATCGGTCTGGAAGCGGAAAAACAGATGGAAATGGCCGGTGAATACCCAGATGTAGTAATCGGATGTTTCGGAGGCGGTTCCAACTTTGGTGGTATTTCCTTCCCTTTCATGCGTCATAACATACTGGAAGGCAAGAAAACCCGTTTCGTTGCCGCCGAGCCCGCTTCTTGCCCGAAATTGACACGCGGCAAGTTCCAGTATGATTTTGGTGATGAAGCCGGATACACCCCATTACTCCCGATGTTTACATTAGGACACAACTTTGCTCCGGCTCATATCCATGCAGGCGGCCTTCGTTATCATGGTGCAGGTGTCATCGTTTCACAATTACTCAAAGATAATCTCATGGAAGCGGTAGATATCCAGCAACTGGAATCGTTCGAAGCCGGTTGCCTGTTTGCACAAATGGAAGGTATTATCCCTGCTCCGGAGTCCTGCCATGCTATCGCAGCAGCCGTTCGCGAAGCCAATAAGTGCAAAGAAACAGGAGAAGAAAAAGTAATCCTGTTCAACCTTTCCGGGCATGGGTTGATTGACATGGCTTCTTACGACAAATATCTGGCAGGTGATTTGGTGAACTACTCATTAACCGACGAAGATATTCAAAAGAACTTGGATGAGATAGGCGATTTAGCTAAATAGTCTTCTGATTTCAACATCCGAACAATAAAATAAGCCCGGTATCTTATGCCGGGCTTATTTACTTTTCATTACCATATCTCTGAAAAAGAAAGTTGTCCAAATAAGATTTCATGCTAAAATGACACGCTACTTAAAAAACATGGAAAAAGAAATTATCATTGATAATCAGTTGGATGAAGTTGCAAGAATTGCTCTATTTATCGAAGAATTAGGAATGTCATTACAATTACCGGCAGGTATCACAATGAGCCTCAACCTCGCTATTGAAGAAGCGGTTACCAATATTATCCGTTACGGCTACCCTTCCAATAAAGAAAGTGAAATCATCCTTCGAACATCTGTTGCTCCCGGAATGCTGGTTACACAAATTATAGACGACGGAATTTCCTTTGATCCTACTGCCAAAGAAACATCTGACAATGTACAATCTCTCGACCAACAACTGACACAAGGCCTGGGACTTTTCCTGATCCGGCGTACAATGGACAAAGTAGAATATCATTCCACAGATAATCATAACGAATTAATTCTTACCAAGAATATAGATATGGACTTCAAGCCTGAAGCTACTTTGAAAACCAATCTATGCCAAATAGAAGAAGTGACGATTCTCACTATTGAAGGGCGTTTGGATACAGCAAATGCCAATACATTCAATACAGTATTACAACCTCTTTTAGCTAGTAAAACTCCAAATATAATTGTGAATTGCGAAGGCTTATCATACATTAGCAGTTCCGGTTTGCGAAGCCTGATTACACTGCAAAAGAGTGTCATGCAACATGGAGGTCAACTTGTCCTGGAGGCGATGAAACCAGAAATACGTAAAATATTCGATATGACCGGATGCTCCGGACTTTTTACAGTACGCTAACTCATACTGTATGAAAGTAATCCGCATCATAGCCTGCATCCTGCTACTATCTGTATTTTCATTAATAAACGTAGTTCATGCACAGTCTGTTACACTTATCCCAAAATGGACGGCACAGGCACAATTTGCAGGTTACTATGTAGCGGAGAAAATGGGCTTCTACAAAGAAGAAGGACTTGATGTACACGTGAAACATCCGTCTCATTCGGAAAACTCATTCCAGTATCTTAAAGAAGGAGAGCCGCAGGCAGTTATCACCAATCTATCACAAGCGTTAATGGAATACTTTGCAGGAAAACGAATTGTAAACATCCTGCAAACTTCACAGGAAAACAGTTTGATGCTAGTCAGCCACTCACCATTAAAAGGAATTCCGTCATTACAACACAGAGAAATTGCAGTATGGAATCATATTACTCAGGAACTACTCGACCGAATCGCGAACAAATACCAAATTGAAGTAGAATGGATACGGTTTAACAGTGGTATCAATCTATTTCTATCAAAAGCAGTAGATATTTGTATGGTGGGAAGTTATAACGAGTTTCCACAACTTGCCGAATGTGGAATGCAGATAGATTCTACTCATATCATGCGTTTTGCCGATTATGGATATAACTTGCCCGAAGATGGACTTTACGTTACTGAAGAATTTTATCAAAAGCATCCCGAAACGATACAGAAACTAGTCAGAGCCTGTATCCGTGGCTGGAACTGGGCGAACGAGCACCCGGAAGAGACTCTTGACATTGTAATGGAGCAGGTACATCATTACAATATAGGAACCAACCGATATCACCAGCGTAAAATGCTGGAAGAAATACTGCGATTGCAAACAGACAAAACAGGGCAACGCCCTTATCGGCTGAGTCGTGAAGGTTTCGATCTGGCAATTGATATTTTACTGCCACCAGACATCTCAAAGAAAAAAAGTATTCGTTACGAAGACTTTGTAAAATAACCAATTCACGACATGAAACACACATTTTCCCATTCTTTTGCAACCCGGTTAAGTATCTACGTTTTCTCATTCACGTTGATCGTCTTTGCTACTATCATGGCATTGTTCTACAATTATAACCATGAAAAGGTAACGAGTTACGCCATTGAACGTACTCACGGATTATTGAGTAACATAGCAACAGAAATCAGCAGCCAGCTAATGTCGGTAGAAACAACTATCAATCAATCTACATGGGTATTGGAAAGAAACATAAACCTGCCGGATTCATTGCATCTTATCATCGAATCAGTCGTAAAGAATAATCCACTTATTGTCAAAAGCGGCATAGCTTTCACCCCAAACTACTATAAAGAAAAAGGCAAGTATTTTATGCCTTATGCTTCGCTCGATAACAAAACAAATCATGTAACCTATCAGGTATTAGGCAGTCAGAATTATGATTATCCTTGTATGGACTGGTATCTTATCCCTAAAATGCAGAAACAAGCCTACTGGAGTGAACCTTATTATGACGACGGAGGCGGAAATATCATTATGAGTACTTACTCAAAGCCTTTGTATGACAACCGTGGCGAACTGTTCGCTGTCTTTATCGCCAGTATATCCCTGACGCAATTCACCGATACGATCAGTCTCCTGAAACCATATCCCTCCAGTTATACTTACTTAATCAGCCGCAACGGAAGTTTTCTGACTCATGCAGACCGGGATAAAATAATGAATGAGACCATATTTTCCGAAGCCTTTGCCACAGAAAACCATTCACAGGAACAGATAGGACGTGAAATGCTGGCCGGTCATACAGGTACTATACGCTTCGACAACCAAGGAAATGATTCATACGCATTCTATACTACTATTCCCCAAATCGGTTGGTCAGTATGCACGGTATGTCCGAGCCGTATTATTCTTCAGGAGCTGGACAGTACTTCCCGAAAAATCATTTATACTTTTCTGGTCGGTATACTGATATTACTACTTATTGTATACAGTATTATCCGGCGTTTAGTCCGTCCATTAGAGAAATTCTCGGAATCCGCTCGTGAAATTGCCACAGGGCGGTTTGACGTGACACTACCCCTAGTCCGCTCGAATGATGAAATCAAAGACTTATATGATTCATTAGTCTACATGCAAAAATCATTGTCGACTTACGTGAATGAACTGAAAGAGACTACTGCAAGCAAAGAACGTATTGAAAGCGAGCTTTCCATAGCACGGGAAATACAAATGGGCATGCTCCCTAAAATATTTCCTCCTTATCCGGATCGTAATGATGTGGATTTGCATGCCATACTGCATCCCGCCAAAGAGGTGGGTGGCGACCTTTATGATTTCTATATGGACGGCAATCATCTCTATTTCCTGATTGGGGATGTATCGGGAAAGGGAGTACCCGCCTCACTATTTATGGCTATCACCCGTAGCTTATTCCGGACGTTATCCCAGCATGTACTTTCACCTGCCAAAATAGTTACGGAAATGAACAATTCTATTTCCGACAATAATGAATCCAATATGTTTGTCACCCTCATTGTCGGCATACTCGATCTGGAAACAGGCATACTGAAACTTTGCAATGCCGGTCACAATCCTCCCATACTCATTTATCCTGATGGACAGGTTTCATATTTGGAATTCAAAACTCAAATATTTGTAGGAGTCGTCGAAGATTTTAAATACAGTGATGAAGAAGTTGTATTGGAAAAAGAAAGCAAATTGTTCCTTTATACCGACGGAGTGACAGAAGCTGAAAATATAAATAAAGAACTATATGGAGAAGAAAAGTTATTGGGAATGTTATCAGATAATGCCTCGTCGGATGTGCGTACTACAGTCAACGTTGTTGTAGACTCCATTGCAAGCCATGTCAAAGAAGCCGAAGCAAGTGATGACCTCACCATCTTACTAATTCAATATGAACCCGGAACAGCAAACAGTTAAGTTATTATCAGTATGGAAAAAGAAATTAGAATCTCAAACAATTTGAACGAGATAGTAGTTTTAGCCAGTTTTATAGAAGAACTGGGCGAGGAACTTTCCCTGCCGGCAGAAACGGTTATGAATATCAATTTGGCACTGGAAGAAGCTGTAGCCAATATTATCATGTACGCTTACCCTCCCAAAGAGCAACATATTATCTTACTGAAAGTTACTTCAACCGAAAAACAACTGATTTTCCTTCTCACAGATAAAGGAGCTTCTTTCGATCCCACGCAAGTAGAGGAAGTAGATATCACACTTCCGATTGAGGAACGTCCTATCGGTGGGCTTGGCATTTTCCTGATTCGCAGCATCATGAATGAAATATCCTATCAACGCATCGATAACGAAAATCGACTAATAATGAAAAAAGACATTTAACATAAGGACGAGAAGATATTCCAAACGTGGGAACTCCGGTTCCAAGGCTGGAAACTGGAGTTTCTAACTAAGGAAACCTCAAGAAACTCATGGCTTGCTTTTGAAGAAGAACAATCTTAATTGTTCATTCAAACATCCGTTCCTCTAAAAATGTTATATTTGCAGATTATAATCAAAAAAGAACAAAATATGAAATATATCGGAGCACACGTAAGTGCATCCGGCGGCGTAGAATTCGCCCCCATAAATGCGCATGAAATAGGAGCAAATGCTTTTGCACTGTTCACTAAAAATCAACGCCAATGGATTAGCAAACCATTGAGCGAAGAAAGTATCCGGCTTTTCAAAGAGAATTGTGATAAGTACGGTTTTCAGCCTGAGTATATCCTACCTCACGATAGTTATCTTATTAATTTAGGGCATCCTGAGGAAGAAGGACTGAATAAAAGCCGTGCCGCTTTCTTGGACGAAATGCAACGCTGCGAGCAACTGGGCTTGAGACTTCTGAATTTTCACCCCGGCAGCTCTCTTAATAAAATAGCAACAGAAGATTGCCTGTCACTTATTGCAGAAAGCATTAATATCACTCTGGAAAAGACAAAAGGAGTAACAGCCGTTATTGAAAATACTGCCGGACAAGGCAGTAATCTGGGAAGCGAGTTTTGGCAATTAAAATATATTATTGACCGGGTAGATGATAAAAGCCGGGTAGGTGTTTGCCTTGATACTTGCCATACATATACAGCAGGTTACGATATTGTGAACGATTACGATAAAGTATTTGAAGAATTCGACAAGGAAGTAGGATTCAATTATCTGCGTGGTATGCACTTGAATGATTCGAAGAAAGCACTGGGTACCCACGTCGACCGTCACGACAGTATCGGCGAGGGACTAATTGGAAAAGCATTCTTTGAAAGATTAATGCAAGATTCAAGATTTGATAATATACCTTTGGTACTCGAAACTCCTGATGAAAGTAAGTGGGCAGAGGAAATAGCCTGGTTAAGAAGTGTTGAGTAAAAGACAGATAACAAAAGACATTGATATACAAAAATAGCTGGCAGACAGGATCTATCAGCTATTTATATATAACGGACAGCTAATAAATATTCGCCATACTGACTAAAGGTTCATACAGTTTTTCTATATCCTGTGAATCCATTTCGATTTGTACCTGATCGCCGGGCATTAGTTTCTGCCCTTTAGGAGTCCAGTCCTTCCGGTCGCGATGAACATTAATAATAATACAACGCTCCGGCAGACGAAGCTCATCCACAATCTTTCCGTCCAGATAAGAACCGCTCATGACCTCAACCGATAATGTGTAGCGTGCTTCTTCTTTGAATG
>ERZ773227.160-NODE-160-length-68553-cov-7.132559_pt1 | contig 68553 bp, 53 predicted proteins | sample MGYA00580525_ERZ773227 | MGnify/ENA primary metagenome ERZ773227 (study PRJEB29015, sample SAMEA2737782) | human gut metagenome | biome: human gut; feature: human-associated habitat; material: faeces | place: China | collected 2012 ... | reverse complement strand
ACAACTACCGTCCACAGTTCTACTTCAGAACAACAGACGTAACAGGTGTTTGCGATCTTCCGGAAGGCGTAGAGATGTGTATGCCTGGAGATAACGTAGAGATGACAGTTGAACTGATTCATCCAGTAGCTATGGAGGAAGGTCTTCGTTTCGCTATCCGTGAGGGTGGACGTACAGTAGGATCAGGAACTGTAGCTTCTATCATCGAGTAATTAATATCCAGATAGATTTGTTATCGCAAGATAACGCTGTGTCCAAACGTAAGATACCCGTAGAACTTTGGTTCTACGGGTTTTTCTGTTGTGTGGAAATATATAAAAGAGTGGAAAAGAGAATAACGAACAGTATAGAAAAACGGTTGCCGGGAGAGTATCCTGACAACCGTTTGTGATAACAGAATGATAACAAAATATATAATTTTCGCTTTTTAATACCAGGCAGACATTCCTTCTTTTAAAATTTCCCTAGAATTGTAGCCTTCTATGATTTTGCTGATTGCATGATCTGCAAAAAAAGTTTTTGTAAATTCAGTTGTTGCTGAAGGCCATTCTTCTTCCGTTAAAAGTGGAAGCTCTTCTTCTCTTCTCATGTCATTAACAGAATCTCTGAGTTCATTTTGTTCGGCTACAGTAACAATATGAGAAAAATCATTATGTGCCATTTTCTGGATTTCTACAGTTTCATTTAATTTGTCAATTAGTATAATTCCATGCATCTCATCTTCATCACCATTTGGAAAATACCAATAAATAAGATATTGATCAGTTTCTTCCATTAATCTAAAAGTAACCATTTCGTCACACTTTCTATAAATGCAAAAATTAAGTTAGATCATAAACCCTGACAGTATTGTCCTCAGTGCCTTTTTTGACGATAGTATGACAACCTATCGTAGTTCCCATAGCACGCAGCTTCCATTCTTCCTGGGGAGCGTTGAGCTTATCCAGTTCTTCCTGTCTTTTATCTTCCTCTTTAATAGCTAATATTTCAGCTTTTCCCTTTTCATAGACATTTTTAAATTGACACCATTTCCTGAAAAAGTCCTGCATTGTAGGATTATCGAACGTCAGTGAAATCTTCTGCTCAGGCATCTCAGCAAGTGAGAGGTTCACTGAATCATCAATAGAAAACAACAGAGAGAGTACGTCTCCGACTGTTTCAATATTAAAATCCAGAAAAACACTAACATTTAATCCCAGTGCAGTTGCTATCTTTTCTAACTGATCCGGTTTTGGATTCTGGATTCCAAGTTTATATTTTCTGATTGTACCTACATTAATGCCGGACAGCTCGGCTAACTGTATCTAACTGTATCTCTAAATTCCCGGAATGCCCGGATTTTTTACCTACCATAATGTGCTGCCTCCTTGATAATATTTGTGATTCTATTCTAGCACAAATATTATTATAAGAAAACAGCGAAAGAGTCACAAAAGTGACTGGAAAGGAGGAAACTATGAGAACTAATTATATGATGACTGTTGATGATGTCATGGAAGAATTAGGAGTGAAACGCAGTAAAGCATATTCTATTCTAAAGCAACTCAACGATGAACTGGCAAAAGAAGGATATGTGGCAGTTCGTGGAAAGATTCCACGTCCCTACTGGGAAACAAAATTTTATGGATGCTCTCAGAGAGCAGTATGAAGGAGATTTTTTAGATGTCAGCTTACAAAGACAAAACACAGGGAATCTGGTATGTGAGCTTCCGTTATATTGACTGGACAGGAAAGAAAACGCAGAAGCTGAAAAGAGGGTTCAATGGGCAAGAGAACGAAGTGAAGAACACAATGCACAGATAAATAAGAACAAAGCAAAGTACAGAGGAATGGAGTTGTAAGAATATGGAGAAAAATATTTTTGATGAAAAAAAACGGACTCAGTTACACATTGCATGGAGATTATTATCTGCCGGATTTAGAAATCAATGAGGAAGAACCTACGTATGGGAAATATGGAATAATGCGAAAACAATTTTTGATAGAGCACCGGAGTGCGAAGTATCAATATCTGGTACTGACCGGGAAACTGACGGAGCATCTGAATCAGGCTGATAAAGAGGTAAAGGAAAAAGTTGAAATGCTGATTGAGCAGATGGCTGAACAGTGGGGAGTGACAGAAGAACTGAAGATGCAAGATCAGATGGAATGGGTGAGGAGGATGAATAATATCAAAGCAAATGCTGAAGAAGTAGTATTGAAAGAAAACATATACTTGTAATGCATAAGAAATCTCTATTCAAATGTTTATTGATATTTAATATTTGAAGGGGGATTTTTTATGGACAAGTAAATACCATAGAAGTATAATGAGTAGAAAAAGAAAGGGGAGATTCTTATAAGAGAAGCACCAGAAAAATTTAAATTAGAAGATACGACAATATGGTCTTTTCCTGAAAGAGGAAATTGGGCTACGCATTCAGGAAAATACAGAGGAAACTGGTCTCCGTATATTCCTAGAAATATTATTTTACGATACTCAAAGAAAAAAGATTGGATACTAGATCAATTCTTAGGCAGTGGTACAACATTGATTGAAGCCAAGTTATTGGGAAGAAATGCAATCGGTGTTGATATAAATTCTGAAGCTGTCAAATTATCTAACACAAATCTAAATTTTACTTGTCAAGAAAAATCAAAAATATTCACCAAACAAGGAAACGCAAACAATTTATCATTTATAAAAGATGAAAGTATAGATCTTATCTGTACACATCCACCATATGCAGACATTATACGGTATAGTAAAGAAATACCAGGAGATATTTCTCATTTAAAATATGAGGATTTTTTGAAGGAACTGGAAAAGGTTGCAAAAGAATCATATAGAGTACTGAAAAAACAAGGAATATGTACATTTATGATTGGAGATATACGGAAGAAAGGCTATGTGCTGCCACTGGGAATGAACTCTATGCAAAAATTTGTTGATGCAGGATTTAAACTTAAAGAAATTATTATAAAAGAACAGCATAATTGCAAGACCACAGAATATTGGGATAATATAGAAAAAACATTTTTAATGTTGGCACATGAATACATATTCGTGTTGGAAAAATAGCAATATTGTAAAAGGAGATACGGGACCAGTGTCGAGTATCTCCTTTGTGAAAAATTATTTACCAAGTAAGAAGCAGTTTATCATGAACAACTTCGTTTTGCATGGTTTGACCAGCATTTTGCAATCGATCAATCATAGAGGTACCACAATTAACAAAAATTTCTCTTTCAAATAAACCTATAGGTGGTGTGATAGAAATATCTTTTTTGTTGGATTCACGTGTACCATTGATTGATAACATTACATAAACACCTCTAGCCTTGCATTCAGCTATTTTATTGAATAATGTTTCTATATTGAAAGTTTGAGCACCATAAATAATGCTTTGGCTATGAGTATATGGTGGATCACAATAAACTACGTCACCAGGTTGTGCTTTATCCATACATTCTTCAAATGACATAGTTGAAAAAGTCGAGTTTTTTATAAGATCATGCCATAAATCTACTCTTTTTGAAAAGGTTTCTGGCTTGATAGGGTTATGTGGACCTTTGGGAGTGGACATATACCCATCTGCTTTTCGAAAACGAATTATTCCGGAGTAGCATGTACGTGATAGAAGACAGAAATCAAGGGCATTATGATTGCTATTAAATCTATCTCTAATTTCATTGTATTTGTTACTAGGATCTTTATAATAATCTTCAATTTCCTTTGAATAATAATTTTTTATTTGCTGCGGATCATATTTGATGATATTAAAAATATCAATTAAAAATGGTAAGATATCGCTGGCATATGAATGAGTAAACATAGGGGTGCTGGTTGTACTGTTTTGGTATAGTAATTGTGCCATTACAGCACCGCTCCCCAAAAATGGTTCATAGTAGTTATTAAATTGTTCAGGCATATATGAAATAATGGTTTCGGCAAAGCGTTGCTTATTTCCGATCCACTTTAATAATGCTGGTACTTTGGACATTGCTCAAACCTCACATGTAACTTATAGTCTGTAGACTCAAAGTCTACAGTGCTATTATAATTTAACTAATTGGAGGTGTCAAGCAATGCAGGAAGAAATACGTGTCGCTTATGGAAAAGCAGTAAGAGCAATACGACAAGATAAGAAAATATCACAAGAAGAGCTAGGTGATTTATGCGGATTGCATAGGACATATATAAGTGACATAGAACTTGGTAAACGTAATGTTTCTCTGGAAAATATAGACAAAATTGCGCATGCATTGCAAATGAAGAAGTCGGAATTATTTATTGAGGTGGAGCAATATGAAGGCATTTAAGGAATTTAGAAGAGAAGATAAATCGTTTTGGTTTTTTATACGATTTATTAGCGAAAAATTGGGGTATTCTAGAAATGGAATCGTTTTAACTTATACAGTAGAGCAAATAGAAAAATTGTGTGAAAAAGAGAATATTGAAGTTTCCCCAGATAGAATTAATAAAGCTGTTTTATATTGTAATATGAGAGCGGATTTGTTAAATAATACAATTGAGAAAAATTTGATGGATGTTGATGAGGCTAAACAGATATTTGAAGAAATGAGAAATAGCGGAAAATATAAATGTAAGCTGATTATGAACAAACAACGTAAAGAGATCAAAAAAGTAAATTATTTTACCGCAATTATTACTATGATAGCAGAAGAAATGCTTGGTGGAGATGAGGAATTTAATCCAGATCCAAGAGGGCTTGTGTATCTGTTGAATAATAGAAAGATTATTGGAGCATCTTCAAGAAGATTTGATGGAGCATATCCTTCGATTTATAATCCGAAGATAGTGTGGGAAATAAAAGAGTATTATTATTCAAAGTCATTTGGGAGTAGAGTTGCAGATGCTGTATATGAAGCAGAACTTGATGGATATGAATTTAACGAAATATACGATAGAACCGGACAGCAAGTATATCATGTGATGTTTATTGACAGCCATTATACTTTCTGGGGACAAGGGAAATCCTATTTGTGCAGATTTATTGATACACTTAATATGGGGCTTATAGATGAACTTATTGTCGGAAAAGAAGTTCTGACAAGATGGAGAGAAGTTCTTGCAGAGTTTGCAAAATAGGATTGGTTACAATATTGAAGAAGACACATAATAACGCTGGAACTTGGAAATCTGCTTTTTTGAGAAGTTATAAACAGGAAACGGGGATTGATCTTAGTATTCCGAGATGGTCTGAGATAAAAGATAAATATGATTTAAAATCTGTTAGGAAGTTAGAAAAAGCAAAAAGTGATTTGGCAAAGGCAACAGATCAGTATGAGAAAATTAAAGAGAGAATACAACTGTATCATCAAAAATTGCATGCAGAGCAAGAAAAAAATAATGTGGGTAAAGTTGGTAAAATACAGGATGATATAGAAAAGCAAAAAAAGAATGCGGAAAAGGCTAAAGAAAAAATAAATAAAGCACAAGCTAAAATTGATGAATTGGAAGGGTAAGATAGAAAGAATGGACAGTCTAAGATGGATTGTCCATTTTTTAGAATTGACAAGAATATACGAACAGTTTATAATAAATTAAAATAGCACTCGCTGAATAGGAGCGCTAACAATTGGCGGAAAAATATAGAAATGGAGGAGATTAGGTGAAAATAGATTCTATAAAAATCAAGAATTTTCGAGGATACAAAGACGAAACAAAAATAGAATTAAATGATTTAACAGTCTTTGTTGGAAAGAATGATATTGGAAAATCTACGATTTTAGAAGCCTTAGATATATTTTTTAATGATGGAAAAGGTGTAATAAAATTAGATAAAACGGATGTTAATGTGAGGGGCAAAAAGGAAGAAGATTTAGATATAGAAATTTCTGTATGTTTCTCGGAGTTACCAGAAAAGATAATTATAGATTCGACAGTTGAAACTTCGTTGCAAGATGAATTTATGCTTAATGCTGATGGACAGTTGGAAGTCATAAAGAGATATAAAAATGGTGGAGCAGCCAAGGTATTTATTAAAGCTAAGCATCCAACGAATGGTAAATGTGCAGAATTATTATTAAAAAAGAATAGTGATTTAAAAAAGATAATAAAAAGTGAAAATATTGAATGTGAAAATCAAACTGTAAATGCTGAAATGAGGAAAGCAATTTGGAATAAATTTTCCGATGATTTGCAACAGGATGTCATAGAGATTGATGCATCAAAAGAAGATGCGAAGAAGATCTGGGAAAAATTATCGAATTATTTACCGACATATTCATTATTTCAATCAGATAGAAAAAATAGCGATGGAGATGACGAAATACAAGATCCATTGAAAACAGCTGTAAAACAAATTTTGAGTGATACAGAATTACAGGCAACATTGGCAGAGGTTGCAACTGAGGTTGAAAACAAATTAAAAGAAGTAGCAGATAGAACATTAACTAAACTTCGAGAAATGGATCCAGCAATTGCAGCAAGTTTGAATCCGATAATCCCATCAGCAGACAGTCTTAAGTGGCAGGATGTCTTTAAAAATGTATCAATATCAGGCGATGAAGATATTCCAATTAATAAACGAGGAAGCGGAGTAAAAAGACTTGTATTGTTAAATTTTTTCAGGGCTGAGGCGGAGAGGCACTGCCAAGAACAAGGTAATACGGGTGTAATATATGCGATAGAAGAGCCAGAAACTTCACAACATTCAGATAATCAGCGGATATTAATAGAAGCCTTTAAGACATTAGCTTCAGTCGCAAATACGCAGGTTATATTGACAACACATAGTTCTTACATTGTTAAGCAATTACAGTTTACAGATTTACGCCTTATTAAAGAAAATGAAGAAGGAAATAAAGAAATATTAGGTGTTCTTCCGGGACAACTTCAATATCCGTCATTAAATGAAGTAAATTATATAGCATTTAATGAAGTTACAGAGGAATATCATGATGAATTATATTCATTTATAGAATTTCAGGGATGGAAAAACTCGTATATTCAAGGAAAGCCAACGAGATTATACAAACGCATAGGTAGGAATAATTCTATTATAGATGAACAGAAAGTTTTGACAGAATATATACGACATCAGATACATCATCCGGAAAATAAAAATAATCCAAGGTATACAAGAGAAGAATTAAAGCAATCCATAGACTTAATGCGAACGTTTATCGAACAGCAGAGTGCAGCCGGAATTGTTGAGCCATAATCATGATAACACCATGATAACAAAATTCTCAAAAATCATACGGGCAAAACGGAAAATCCGGATTTCCCCACACAAAGCACATGGAAAATCACCATTTGCACACCGCAATACACCGGTCTGATATCGTGAAGATGGACGTACTGCAGGATCAGGAATTTTGAAAGGAATAATATACCAAAAGTAGATTTACAAAGGGAGGGAGAATAATGAGATGTCCATATTGTAACGAGGAAATGATATGTGGCGCGGTTCAGAGTCAACGCGAAATTTTCTTCACAACGAGAGCTGACAGAACTTGGCTTATACCGGCACTGGCAAAAAAAGATGAAATAGTATTAAGTTCTCATAATTGGTCGAAACCAACCTGTATTGCGTATCATTGCCCTGTCTGCAGGAAAGTTATCATTGATTATTCAGTTAAAAGCGAATAGAAACTGACTGTTCGGAAAAAAATATATACTGAATAAAAAGATATAGTTTAGATATGCCACCGCTTTTGGACGTGGATGGGGTAGCGAAGAAATGTGATAGGATAGTGCTGCAGGGAACGCAAGAAGTATTGAAAGTGAGGCATGATGAAAATGAAGTCACGTTTACCTCAAATAATCTACATACTGACGGCAATCTTCACAGCCGGCACAGCTGTAACTACAATTTTATACAGTCAACATCGAAAGAAATCGCATAGACTATGTGCCAGTCAGAAGTTACTTGCGGCAAAAAAGTAAAAATGCTTCCCGCCTTGACAAGCAGTAAAGATCAAAGTAAAATATAACCTATCTGAATAGTAGGAAAGACTGCGGATAAAAGGGAGGAAGCAACATGGAACATATTGCTAGAAAAGATGCTTTTGAGTTACTTAAAAAATATAATAAAGATCCGTTTCACATTCAGCATGCTCTGACTGTAGAGACTGTTATGAAGTGGTATGCAAATGAACTGGGATACGCAGAAGATGCAGAATACTGGGGCATCGCAGGACTGCTTCATGATATTGATTTTGAATTGTACCCGGAAGAGCATTGTTTGAAAGCACCGGAGCTTTTAAGAGAAGCTGGAATTACAGAAGATCTGATCCATGCAGTATGTTCTCATGGATACGGAATCACAGTAGGATGTGGAAAGATGATTGATGTAGAACCCGTTCATGAGATGGAAAAAGTACTATTTGCGGCAGACGAACTGACAGGTCTGATCTGGGCGGCTGCGTTGATGCGTCCGTCAAAAAGTACAAAAGATATGGAATTAAAATCTCTGAAGAAAAAATATAAAAGCAAAGGATTTGCTGCGGGATGTTCAAGAGAAGTCATTGAAAGAGGTGCAAAGCAACTGGGCTGGGAACTTGAAAAGCTTCTTACCATGACCCTGCAGGCAATGGCAGCATCTGAAGATACGATCCGGGCTGAGATGGAAGAAGAACAGGAATAGGGAAGCACATAGGAATTGAACAGAATTCCACCTGATAAAGAAAATGATTGGAGAGGTAAAGAAGGCTGCAAAAGCATTTGAAAGAAATGTTTTTGCAGCCTTCTTATATAAAAAGCAAGGGGAACAAGCAAAGTGATGGAACAAGCACGATAAAATTGTATAAAATAACAAAAATAAATAAAAAGAAACGCCGATATTGAAAAAAAAGAAGAAAAAAGATATAATATATGCAAAATGAAAATGGCACAGAGATAAAAAATAGGCAAAATATCTAATGGCATGGAGGGGCGAGTTTATGAAAAACAAATTAAAGCGAGTTACCATTGCAACTTTATCTGCTTGTATGATTGCAAATGCGGTACCGATACCGGGGAATGTCGCAAAGGCAGCGGTGACGCAGGAGATGATCGATTTTACCGACGAGAACAGTCAGGGCGGCTGGGTAAAAGATGGGGCAAATGGAACGATCACTTTCCAGAATGGTGAGGGTGATGATGGATTTATGGTACTTGAGTCTGCAGGAGAGTCCTTTTTCAAATATGGAAATTCCAAAACCCGTCAGGATGGAATTCTTGAAATGGATCTTACCCTGACGAAAGGACCGAATGGGGCGAGAATGTTGATTTTGTTCCGTTACAATTCTTCCTCTGACTGGGAAGGAATTGGAGTAGACGGTACTCACTGGTTCTGGCAGAAAGGTTCTTCTAACTGGGGAGATCTTAATTCCACAAAGACGACGTTTGATGCATCAGATATAAACCAGAAGCATCATATCAAACTGGAGTATCGTGGAAAGCAGATCAAGGTTTATCAGGATGGAGAGGTGATTATTGATCAGACAGTAGATGCATTTAGTGATACGATGTCCGGACAGATTGGAATGAGAGTCTGGGGAGAACCAACAGAAACCCATGGATGTGCTTTGAAGTTTGACAATATAAAAACTTCCGATATTTTTTCAGCAGTTTCGATTGATCCGAAAAGTGTGAAACTTGAACAGGATACAGCGGCAGCACAAGATATTGAAGTGGCAATAACAGGCGAGAATACATTAAGTGCGATTAAAAATGGATCAGAGGTATTGGAAAGGGGAACGGATTATACTGTAAATGGTCAGAATGTCACAATTAAGACAACTTATCTTGAAAAGATCAAAAGTCAATCCAGTACAAAGCTGGTTTTTGAATTCGAAGATGGGCAGACACAGACATTCACGATTAATATTAACATTCCGGAACCGACGGTATCCTATACAAGAAATTTTGCGGCAGACGGAGCAGACGGCTTTACGAAAAAGAGTGGAAGCGGTTCTATGAGTCTGGAAAATGGTGCCATGAAGCTTCAGGGAGATGGCGTATTTATTGATGATAATTCGGCAAGCCTGAAAGACCAGGAAATTGAATTTACATACGATCCAATGAATGATAATTGTGGATATGGGGCAGTTCTCCGGTATGTAAGTGATAATGAGTATTTCTATGTTGGACCGTCTTCACAGAATAATCAGCATTATACCAGATGGAATATCTGGAATGCACAGGGACAGTCACTTCTTGGAAGTGAATATAATGACAGTGGTTTTATTCTTGCAAATAGAGTGGTTCCATATAAGATAAAAGTAAGGATTGTGGACAAGTATGTGACAGTATTTGTTGATAATGAGGAAATTCTTAATAGAGAACTTAGTAATGTTACGACAAATCCGGGAAAAGTGGGATTCAGAACCGGAAGTAATAATGGAATGCTCATCCAGAAGTTTACGCAGGAGAATGCAGCTGTACCGACAGTTGTGGAAAATACAGAGCCTGTAACAATTCAGTCAGATGCCATGACAGTCCGTCTGGACCGTGCATTCCCACGGGTAATCGATTATACATTAAAGAACGGTGGGGAGACTGTAAAAGGACAGGAACTTGCATTACATCAGATTGAGTTAAATAATAAACTTTATACACCGGATGTTACAGCAGATATCAGTGAGAATAAAGCAGTTTATCATGTGTCAGAGGCGACGACAGGAATTTCATTTGATGTTATATTTACTGTAGAAGGAAATGTCCTTTCTATGAATGTAAAAAATATAGTTGATGATCAGACGAAACTGTACACTTTGAATTTCCCGCGTCACAGTTTGATTTCTATGTCAAGTAAAGATGCGGACGGAAAGCTGACTGTAAATAATTATCAGGGACAGAATGCGATTTCGCTTTCTTCAGCCAATGCATCAGAAGCATATAATGAGACGACGCTTGCAGTGTTAAGTAATCGGAATGTTGCTGCTGCATTAAGTGGAGAATCATATAAAAACCGTCATGAAGTAGCATACCAGACGTTTGCGGCAGGAGACCATAATTCTACAGGTTTATGGATGAATGAGTATACTTACCGTGGACTGGATGGAGAGATAATGTATCTGCCTGCAGTCAAGGTAGCGGTCACAGCAGATTGCAATGGAGATGGAAAAGTAGACGCTCAGGATGGTGCGATTGTACTTCGGGATAAGTGCATGACCAGAAAAAGTGGAGCGGACGAAGTGACAGACTCCTGGACAATGATCGCAATGAATGTAGGATCCGAAGCTCAATATCCATTTCTCCGTATTTTGGATAATGTGAAGAAGATGTATCTGGCTACAGATGGATTTGGGCAGAATATTATTATCAAGGGATATCAAGGTGAAGGACATGACTCATCTCATCCGGATTATGCAAATTATAATAAGCATGCCGGTGGTCTGGAAGATTTCAATACTTTGCTGAGTGAGGCAGAAAAGTATAATGCACAAATAGGTATTCATGTAAACCAGACAGATACTTACCCGGAAGCTCCGCAGTATGGAAAGCTTGCAGCAAGCCTTCCGGCCTGGGATTGGTATGATAGTTCAAAAGGCATTATTCGTGAGAACGACGATCTTGACACATCAGAAAATGGATTGGATGGACGTTTTTCGCAATTATACGATAAAGATACGCAGGGAAAGATTGATACGACATATGTAGATGTATTCTTTGGAACAAGATGGCCGATGTATAAATTAATACAGAATATAAAAGGCCGCAACATTATTCTTGGAACAGAGAATCCTGATGAAATGGTTTCCCACAGTGTATTTGTCCATGGTATTCAGACCGGGGCAGGCAACTTTAAAGGAGCAGGAAATCTGGTTCGTTTTGTAGAGAACAACCAGTCTGATATTTTCCAGGGAACAACTTTGTTCAGAGGAATACAATCGAGAAACAACGGCGGCGATACAGGCGGAGCAAGCAAAGGTGGTGCTGGTATTGACGGTTGGCAGCAGTCTTCACAGGGAAATAATGCAGCAAGTATGAATGATTCGCTGGATACATTTTATTGCGAAGTACTTCCGGCTAAGTTCCTTGCACAGTATCCGCTGATGCAGTATGAAAGCGAATCGCGGGCAGTTCTGGGAAATAGTAACGAAGTAGTAACTGAGATCGTGAATAACGTTAATGTTATTACGCTGGACGGTGAAAAAGTTGCCGAAGGAAATAAGATTTTCATTCCATGGGAAAAGGATGATGATGAGCAGGGTAAGATTTATCATTATAATAAAGATGGAGGTTCAAGTACCTGGACACTTCCGGAATCCTGGGGAAATGTAACTGAGGTAACGATTTATAAACTGTCTGCAGAAGGAAAATCTGATAAGAAAACGCTTCCTGTGACAGGACGTAAAGTAACAATTGATGCGACAGCAAAAACAGGATATGTACTTTACAAAGAGGATGCTGTAAAAGTTGATACGGCTGATACGATGGAGTGGTCTACAGGATCTCCTGTGAAAGATATGGGATTCGATTCCTATAATTTTGATGAGTGGAAACCATCATCTACATCTGATAGTGTAGATCATATAAAGATTAAGGATAATAGTCTTGGAAATGCACACCTTTATATAGAGGGAACAAAAGATGGACAGGTAAGTCAGACTTTAACAGGTCTGGTTCCGGGGCAGGCTTATTCGGCATCTGTATGGTGCATTACTGATGATGGACGAAAGGCATCAATTGAGGTAAAGAACGGGGACGAAGTAGTTTCAAATTATATGGAACAGAGTAATGTCACGTATGGAGTTCATCATAATGATAAATATTTGACTAAGGCTCAGCGTATGCAGGTACGTTTTACTGCGGCATCTGACACAGTCAAATTAACGCTTTCTGCAGCAGCAGGAAAAAGCGATACATCGGTTGTTGACTTTGATGATGTGCGGGTGGCAAAAGTTGATGCTTCTACTAACCCGGATCCGAATAAGTATACTTATTGGGAGGATTTTGAAAATGTAGATCAGGGCTTTGGAGTATTTGTGTCTACGGAGTCTGATCAGTCGCATTTATCTCAGAAAAATCCAGTGAATCCAGAGTATACGACGGATGTGATTGATGGAAACTATTCTTTGAAGATTCGTGCAAAAGATTATATGAGAACCATTCCATCAACGGTTAGATTTAAACCGAATACAGAGTATAAAGTAGGCATTGAATATAAAGCACCAAGTGCAAATGCGTTTACTTTTGCAGTAAAATCTGATAAGGCTTCAAAGACGCTTGCAAGTGCGGTGGCAAATGCCCAGAGTGGAAAGCTTGTTCTCGAGTTTACAACAGGTGATGAAGAAGACTGCTATGTAGATATTACAGGACAGAGCAGTGAATATTATGTTGATAATTTCTATGTAGAAGAGGCATACATCCCGGCAGACTTTTCAGAGTTACAGAAGGCAGTAGATGAGGCAGAAAAATTAGACAGAACGGTATATATGACAGAGTATTATGCCGGTCTGGACAAGATTCTTGCGGAGGCTGAGAAAGTACTTGACAATCCACGGACAGAGCAGAGTGAGGTTGATGAGATGACCCAAAAAGTGAGGGATGCAATAAATGCATTACAGCCACTTGCGACAAATGCTGACTTTGCAGCACTGGAAAAAGCAGTAGAGGAAGCTGAGAAAATTATAGTAAAAGATTATAAAGACACATCGGATTTTGAAAGTGCATTAGCTGCTGCAAAACTTCTTTTGGAAGGCAAGGAAACGAAAAAGGAACTTAAGCATACAGAGGTAGCAACAGCAACTGATACGCTCGTTGAGAAGCAGAAAGCACTAAAACCGGTAGATCCAAAACCGGTTGACCCAGATCCGGTAGATCCAAAACCGGTAGATCCGAATCCGGTAGATCCAGATCCGGTTGCCCCAGGCAAGCCATCTACTCCGGATAATTCGAATGGTGCAGGACAGACGACAGGAAGTGGCAAGCCATCTGCTGACCAGAAAAATCCGGCGATGGGTACAAAAAAATCTGGAAAAGCAACAAAAACCGGCGATACAACTCCGGTTGTACCGGTGGCAGGAGGGGTACTGGTCTCTGCAATGATGCTTCTTGCAAATTTTCTCAAAAAGAAAAAAGACAATTGAGATGAAAGAGTGATGTTTGAATAAAAAATATGCTCCGTTCAGGCAGACAGGAACAAGAAAACCTGTTGCCTGAAGGAGCATATTTTATCTTAAGCACTCTTTGCATTTCCACTGACCAAGACCTCATATTCACGCAGCTTCTCTTTCGCCTGTGGAGTTAAGTGTCTTGGAACTTCAATCTGAACCGTTACATACTGATCACCGTGAACCGAAGGATTCTTCATGGAAACAATTCCTTTTCCCTTCAAGCGGATCTTAGAACCGGACTGTGTACCCTCACGGATCTTACAAAGCACATTGCCATATAAAGTCTGAACCAGTGCCTCACCACCAAAGACAGCCGTTGTGAAAGGTACAGTAACCGTCGTATAGACATCCATTCCATTTCGCACATATCCCGGCTTGTCAGCAACTTTAACTTTCAACATCAGATCCCCGGCATCTCCACCATTTACACCGGGCATTCCCTTACCACGGAGACGAATCGTCTTACCGGTGTCAATTCCTGCAGGAATATGAACCTTCAGTGATTGGGAAGGATTTCCCGGAGCATTTGGATCCTGTAATGTGATAACCTTGTCACAACCAAAAGCAGCTTCATCAAAGCCAACGGTTACTTCGGCATTCAGATTGGATCCCTTTGACTGAAAATTACCGGACTGAAATCCACTGTGAACCCCATCACTGAATCCATTTCCACCAAAACTGCTTCTGCCAAATCCTGAAGAGGTCTTGCGGGATGCTCCTCCGTGGAACATATTTCCGAAAATATCTCCGAACATATCATCCATATTACCACCCTCAAAGTGGTATTCCTGATACCCACCGTTTCCGGTAAAACCGCCACCACTGAAACCACCACTGCCAGATCCAGTTCCATCAGATCCGGCTCCACCAAAGCCACTTCCATAGAATCCACCATAGAAACCACTGGTGTCGGTTCCACCGGCAGCACCGCTCTGGTCAAATGCAGCGTGACCAAATTGGTCATAAAGTTTCTTCTTTTCAGGATCACTCAGGATATTATAAGCTTCAGTGATCTCTTTAAATTTCTTTTCAGCTTCTTTATCACCGGGATTCGTATCCGGGTGATACTTTTTAGCAAGCTTTCTGTAGGCTTTTTTTATTGCTGACGGATCAGCACCTTTCGCCAGTCCGAGCAGTTCATAGTAATCTCTTTTCATAGACTCACCCTCATATCTTTCCGTTACATTTGTATCATCTGATCTGCATTACTTTTTACACTATTGTATGCAAAGAAACAGTACGATTCATACTGTTCTATATGTAATATAGCAAAGAGAATAAAAGCCGTCAAGGGAGAATCAAAAAGAATGTTCCGAATTAGACAAAATAAGCGTGGGAATCAACCGAAAAGAACGAGCCGAAAAATTCTGCTGTTGTTATAATAGTATTAAGTCAGAGTGGGTAAGCTCGTGCGTAGACAGAACAAGATTTCAGAACAGGAGGGGATGCGGAGTATGAAGAATCGAAAAAAGCAGTTCCTGAAGATCGGAATTGCAGTATTGGTGATCGCGGTCGCGGGAATTGTTGCCGGGGTTGTCCGATACAGAATTGATAATCGATTCGATTTAACTGTTGGGGGGCATACAATCAGCAAAGATGAATATGTGAACTGCATGAAATCAGTAGAATATGATACAAAAATGCAGATTCAACAGGACTATGATGCCGTTTATGAAGATGGCTTCTGGGAGAAAAAGTATGATGGAAAATACGGCTACGAAATTCTGACGGAAAATACAGTAGAACAGTTGAAATACGTTCATGCGGTCTATGACCTCGCAAAAGAATGCGGTGATGTATCAGACAGCAGCTATAAGGCTTTGGAAAAACGTTGGAAAGACGAGAATGCAAAGCGGAGTGAGAAAGTTGAAAAAGGTGAGGTAGTCTACGGACTGAAAGAATATACCTTTCAGCTTTATCTTCAATATGAAGTGAGTACGCTCAAAGAAAAATACTGCAATGATGATACCCGTGAGGGAATGGAATTGACAGAGGACGAAGTACTGGAATACTACAACAGCCGCGAATGGATCTTTGGGGACAGCGAAGAGAATGCTGATCTGGAGACAGCAAGAATTGCGGTGGAACGTGAGCTGCGTGAAAAGAAATATGATGATATCATCACACAGCGTGAAACTGATTCTCAGGTGGACGGGAACATGGCGGATGTAAACCGGTTTACCTTGAAGAATATAGAATGATGGAAGGAGCAATGTTATGAAGAAGAAATGGATGAGCGGTGCTCTGGCTCTTCTGCTTGCAGGAACAACGGTTGCATCAATGGTGCCGGCAGTTGCTGTTAATGCTGAAGGACAGGATACTGCGACAGGAACAACATATTATGTTGATTCCAAAAGCGGAAGTGACAGCAATGACGGAACTTCCGAAAGCAAGGCATTCAAGACACTTGATAAAGTGAATGCCCTTGATCTTGAGCCGGGAGATACAGTTCTCCTGAAAAAGGGATCTGTGTTTGAAGATCAGGCTCTGAAGTTTACAAAAGAGGACAGTGGTACTGCTGAAGCACCGGTTAAGATCTCTACTTATGGAGAGGGAGACAAACCACAGATCAATACAAATGGTCATGGTCAGTGGGATCTGAATTACGGAACACCTCTTGATAACCAGAATCATAAATGGAAAGGTAAGGTATCTTCCAGTATTCTGATCGAAGATACAGAGTACATCGAGATCAAAGGCCTGGAACTGACAAATGACAGAAACAGTGCAACAGATACAGAAAAAGGTAAAGCTTACAATGACGCTTATGCAATGGACAGAACCGGAGTTGCCGGAGTTGCCAAGGATAACGGAACAGTAGATCATATCGTACTGGACGATCTTTATATCCATAATGTAACAGGTAACGTTTATAACAAGCATATGACAAATGGAGGTATCTACTTTATCGTAGAAACGCCGACAAATGAAGCAACAACAGGAATTGCAAGATACAACGATGTTCAGATCAAGAACTGCTATCTGGATACAGTAAACCGTTGGGGAATCGCAGTTGGATATACTTACCAGTGGAGACAGTTCCAAACAGGTGCATTGTCAGATGCAACAATGGCAAAATATGGTTCCTCCAATGTAGTCATCGAGAACAACTACCTGAACCATGTGGGTGGAGATGCCATCACAACCATGTATCTGGACAGACCGATGGTTCAATACAATGTGTCAGAGAACGCAGCTGAACAGATTAATACAAAAGACTACTCACAGCAGCAGCCAAGTCTGGATGCAAATGGAAATGAGACTGGTAAACAGAACGTTGGAGCAGGACGTGTGGCAGCAGGTATCTGGCCATGGAAATGTAAAAATGCGATTTTCCAGTACAATGAATGTTTTAAAACATTGAATGCCGCAAAGGGTAACGGCGACGGACAGCCTTGGGATGCTGACTATGGCGATGGAACAAACTATCAGTACAACTACAGCCACGGTAACACGGCAAGTACGATCATGTTCTGTGGACCGGAATCCATTAATAATACATTCCGTTACAATATCAGCCAGAATGAAGATATGGGACCGCTGGATCCTGCTGGAAATACAGGAAATTGTCAGGTTTACAATAATACCTTCTATATTAAAGCGGGACTGAATACAATCTGGCATAGAAGTCATGGAAATGGTGGACCGGTTACAGCAGAAAATAATATTTTCTATTTTGCAGGAAGTACACCGGCAACAGTTTCAAACTGGAATCCGAGCAACAATAAAGTATTTGACAACAACCTGTACTACAATGTATCCAATTACCCAACTGATGCAAATGCAGTAAAGGTATCCGCAGGAACAGCAGTACTTGTTAATGCAGGTTCAGGTCCGGTTGCAGCAGCAGAGGACAAGCAGGCAAGACTGCATGAAGATCCGACAGCTGCTACAGTATTTGATGGATATAAACTGGCAGCAAACTCACCGGCTATCAATGCTGGTAAAGTAGTTGTTGACAGAAATGGTTATACGATCGATCATGACTTCTTCGGACATGCAATCACAGCAGTACCGGAAATCGGAGCAGCAGAAAGTGATGCAGTTACAGCACTTGTACTTCGTTCCAATACATACACAATTTCAGGAACAAATGTAAGTGATCTTCCGAAGAATACAACAGTAGAGCAGTTCCGCAACAACATCATCGTTGATACAGGCGTTACAGTTACTGTAAAAAATGGTGATAAAGTTCTTGGTGATGCAGATATCGTGAAAGGTGGAGCAACCGTCGTTCTTTCTTATGAAGGAATGGAGGATGTAACTTATACAGTAGTTGCAAGTTCTGATAAAGAACTGAAAGATGCTTATTATGAAGTAAAAGGAACAACCATGAGCGTTCCTTATACAGCTAAAAATCCGACAACAGTGAGCGAGATGAGAAAGAATATCACTGTAGCTGATACAGCAACAGTTTCTGTATTAAATGGCGGAACTGAGCTGGCAAATACGGATGCAGTAGCAGAAGGCATGACACTTCGTATCACAGCTGAAGACGGAACAACAAATGATTATACAATCGCTCAGAAGAACACATACAACTGGACTCTTGACTTTGTTAAAGGACAGCAGGGAAATGTATGGTTTGGACAGCAGAAGAACGGAACCGGTGACTGGACAAATATGACAGAATCTGACAGAGACGGATGGCCGAACTGGTGTGTGAATACATATTATGGTCCTGGTATTGATGCTTCACAGGGTACAACTTCAACAACAGATACAAGCGTTCACGGACTGCTTTCCGCACCGCCGAACAGCGATATCTCAACGGCAATGGCATTCAGAGCACCGAAGAGCGGTACAGTATCTTTCAATGTAAAAGATGATGAGCCATACCTTCGTCAGAATGGAAATTCAGGCGGAACAGTTACATTAAGCCTTCTTGTTAATGATACAGTAAAGCAGAGTGTAACACTTCAGACCAGCCGTGAGAAAGCAACAGACTGGGCAAACTTTGATGCAATCGAAGTAAATGCGGGAGATGTGATCCGTGTAGTAACAAAGAGCAACAGTAATCCAAGCAAGCCGTCTGTTCATGTTACTCCGATTATCACCTACCTCGATACAGCAGTAGCTGATACAGAAGCACCGGGTGCTCCGACAGCAGTAAGAACAGCAGATGTTACAGAGACAACAGCAAAAGTTGCATGGGCAGAAGCAAGCGATAATGTTGGCGTAGTTGGATACAATGTATATGTAAATGATACAAAGGTAAATGCAGAACTTGTAACAGCCACAGAGTATGACCTGACAGGTCTTACAGCAGCTACAGAGTACAGTGTAAAAGTTACAGCAGTAGATGCAGCAGGAAATGTATCTGAGAAATCAGAGGCAGCTACATTTACAACAGCAAAGGCAGCCGATACAGAAGCACCAAGCGTTCCGACGGACGTAAAAGCATCTGATGTTACAAAGACAGGTGCAACTGTTACATGGACAGCTTCTACAGATAATGAAGGAGTTGCCGGATACAATGTATATGTAAACGGAACTCAGGTCAATGATACACTGGTAGCAACAACAGAATATGTACTGACAGGTCTTACAAAAGGAACAGAGTACACAGTAGAGGTAGAAGCTGTTGATACAAATAACAATGTATCCGCAAAGGCAGCAGCTACATTTACAACAAAGAAAGATGCTGTAAATCCTGATCCGACAGTAGTTGATAAGACAGAACTTAAGGCAACTACAGCAAAGGCAGATGCAGCACTTGCAGCAACAGACAAGTACACAGCAGAATCACTGAAAGCCCTGCAGGCAGTTTACGATCAGTACGCATCCGTTCTGAATGACGAAAATGCAACGCAGGCTCAGGTTGACGAAGCAAATAAAGCCATCGCAAAAGCCCTCAATGCTCTTGTAGAAAAGAAGACAGATGACGGCAAGAAAGATGATGACAAGAAAGACGACAGCAATAAGGGTGACAATAAGAAGGATGATACAAAGGTTGATAACAACAAGAACAATCCTTCTAACACATCCAAGTCTGACAATAAGACTACAACAAAGGTAGACAATACTAAGAAAGCAGCTAAGACAGGCGATACGACAAACGTAGCAGTTTGGGCATTTGCACTGGCAGCATCCGCAGCGGCAGCAGGCGTTGTAGTAAAGCGTAAAAAAGAGAACTAAAAACTTTGCAGTTTTGTAAATGTGAAATTTAGAAACAAGCGGGGGAGGTTATGAAAAATGCTGATCTCCTCCGCTTTGATAACATAATGGGAGGAAAGACATGAGAAAAAAAGCCTTATCAATGCTTATGGGCTTGGTTCTTGGAGTTACGACGATTTTCAGTTCTGTTGGAACAACAGGAGTAACGGTATATGCCGCTGAAAATGGCGTAACAGATGCGGAATGTACAGATAAAGATACTGCAGCACCAACACCGGACGATACAGTACCTGATGCAAACCAGTATAAATATCAGAAAGATGAACTTGCAGCATTCTGTCATTTTGGTCCAAACACATTCAATGAACTTGAGTGGGGATTTGACCAGTCAACGCAGAAAAAGCTCTATGCAGGAAGAACTCCGGATCAGATTTTTACGCTGGAAAGTGATTTCGACGCAGAAACATTAGTAACCACACTGAAAAATGCAGGATTTAAAAAGCTGATTGTAACAGCAAAGCATCATGATGGATTCTGTATCTGGAACAGTGCGTATACAGATTATGACATTGCAAGTACAAGTTATAAAAATGGAGAAGGAGACATCCTTGCAGAAATTTCAGAAGCATGTACGGCAGCTAATATGGACATGGGATTGTATCTTTCACCATGGGATGTAGCAGAATCTACATTTGGTGCGAATGGTGGAACGATCGACAATGCCTACAATGAATATTATAACAACCAGCTTGAGGAAATCCTGAGCAACCCGAAATACGGAAATAAGGGACATTTTGTGGAAGTATGGATGGATGGAGCGAACGGTTATAATAATGTACCACAGACATACAATTTTGAAAAATGGTTCGCGACGATCCAGAAGTATGAAGGAAAAGAAGCAGGTTACAAAGCAGATTGTATGCTGTTCGGAGCAGGAACTCATACAACAGTTCGCTGGATCGGAAATGAAAATGGATTTGCAGATGATACCACATGGGCAAAATCAAGAATCAGTAATGGTCAGATTTACAATGATGAAAGCCAGCGTGCCGGAGATTACAAAGGAGATCCGACAGACGGATATTCCAATGGATATGAAGATGGTAATCACTGGACAGTACCGGAGGCTGATGCAAGAATTACATCCGGATGGTTCTGGGGAACACAGAAAAATACTCCAAGAACTCTGACAAACCTTGCAGAGATGTATTTTAGATCAGTTGGTCATAACGCAACCTTACTTTTGAATGTGCCTCCGAATAATGAGGGAAAAGTAGACCAGGCGATTCTGGATCGTGTTGTGGAATTTGGTCAGAATGTTCAGGATACATTCAGAACCAATCTTGCAAAAGCAAATGGAACAACAATTACAGCAAGCAATGTCCGCGGCAATGATATTGACTTCAAGCCGGGAAATGCAGTGGATGATGATGATGCTACATACTGGACAACAGATGATGGTACAACAAGTGGAAGCCTGACGATCAAGTGGGATTCTGCAAAGAGATTTGATGTTGTATCAATCGAAGAGGCAATCCAGAATGGACAGCATATCAATAGCTATGAAGTTGAATACAAAGAAAATGACAATGCAAGCTGGCAGACCATGGAAAGAGGTGTGACGGTTGGATCAAAACGACTGATCAGAACATCACCAATATCTGCAACTCAGGTAAGAATTACTGTCGGAACATCAACAGGAAAAGTTCCGCAGCTTAGCGAAGTTGGAGTTTATAAAGCCAGCAAAGGCTTCCAGCTGAGTGGGGCTGCTCCGGATGGAATGGATTCAACAAGTGTGAATGATACAACGAAGTTTACATTTAGTTCTTCAGGATGGAATCCACAGACGGGAACTACTTATATTAATGGACAGAATACCTGGTCAAATAAAGCGGGTGCAAGCTTTACCTATGAGTTTGACGGAACAAAAGTATATCTGATGGGAACAAAAGACCCGAATCATGGTCAGGCAGATGTCTATATTGATGATATGGATACTCCGGTTGCAACGATTGATACCCATGATACCGTAAGATCCACAGGAGCAAAGATTTTTGAATCAGCGGATCTGGAAAACGGACATCATACACTGAAGCTGGTAGCAAAGACAACAGCAGCAATCGGTGTCGAGGCAGCCTATGTCATCAACAATGGCGGAAAAGGTATGCTGGAGATCGAAAATGACTCTTATACGATGAATGAAAACAGTGATCTGGCAGTAAAAATCAGGCGTGTAGGAGGAACAACAGGTAAGATTACAGCAAGACTGGAACCAAATCCGGGAAGTGCGATACAGAAGCACTTTAATACAGGTTTGATCCCGGAGGTTGTATTTGAGAATGGAGAATCTGAGAAAGTGATCAGTCCTGCAGCACATGCAAACCGTGTGCCGACAACGGATGGAGATGTATACTTTACACTGGAGCTTTCAAGCAGCAGCCCGGTAATCGGACTTGCAAGCTCAGCCAAGGTAACAATTCTTGATGCTGATGCAATTACAAGAGATTCACTTAATACATTGATCACAGAATCTGAAGGATTAAAAGAACATCTTTATTCAGAAGGATGGACATCATTTACAGCAGCACTTTCCTCAGCAAAGACTGTTGCAGCAAATCAAAATGCTACAGATACACAGATCAAAAATGCATATTCTACATTATATGCAGCTAAAGAAGCTCTTGTAGTACGTACGCAATATACGGCAGATGACAGATTCCAGTTCCCGTGGAAGAACGGAACAAGTGCAATCCTGGAAGCAGAGTTTGCTACAACCATTACAGAAGCCTGTGGAGACACACAGTGGAGATGTGAAGTTAACTCAGAAAATTGGGCAAGCAATGGTAAGTATATTAATTCATTGAATAAGACCAATACAGGTACAGATAAAGTTGAGTATGCATACAATGCAAAAAAACCAGGTACATATCACGTGGTTGCAACTTATCGTAGTGGAGACACCAATAACGGAAATAAACTTGCATGGTCAGAAGCAAACAATAAGATTACAGCCGGAAATATAACAACTCCACATACAAAAGTAAATAATGTGCTTTCTGTTGGTACAGTTGAGTTTGATATTGTTGTAACAGAAGCAGGAGAAGGAACTCTGATCCTTCAGCCGGTAGACAACAGCGGTGCACCGCAGCTTGATAAACTTGAAATTACACCAAAGAACGTTGCAGTTGAGTCTTATGATATCACAGCAACAGCAGGTGAAGGCGGTACGATCACAGCAGAAGGTCTTGCAGACGGCAAGGTATCTGTTACAGAAGGTGAAAGTGCAACATTCACGATCACGGCAAATGATGGATATGAAGTCAGCGATGTTAAAGTTGACGGAACATCCGTAGGAAAGAGAACTTCCTATACATTTGAAAGTGTAACTGCAGCTCATACAATTGAGGCAACATTTGCATTTGCAAATTATACTGCAGCAAATCCATTTGAATTCCCGACAACAAAGGGAACGACAAAGACTCTGGAAGCAGAGCACGCAACAACAATTACTGAGGCATGCGGAGCAACAGAGTGGAGATGCGAAGTAAACTCAGAAGCTTGGGCAAGCAATGGAAAGTATATTAATTCTCTGAATAAGACATCTACAGGAGCAGATTCAGTTGCTTATGCTTATAATGCACCGGTAGCAGGAACTTATAAAGTAACAGTAACTTATAGAAGTGGTTCTGATACGAACAAACTTGCATGGAGTGAGCAGGATGGAAAGATCACTGCCGGTCAGGTGGCAACACCGAACTCCAAGGTGAATAATGTGCTTCAGGCAAAGACTGTTGAATTTAACATGGTTGTTACAACTGCAGGAGCAGGAACTCTTGTATTTACAGCACCAGACGGAGATTCACCACAGACAGATAAATTCGATATCGAGTTAGTAAAACTGGCAGACGAAGCTGACCTTACAGAACTTCAGACAGCGATCACAAATGCAGAGGCAATTCTCAATGCAGCAGATAAAGATAAATATTCTGCAGCAGCACTTGTAGAGCTTCAGGAACTTGTAAATGCAGGAAAGCAGTTGACAACAGAAAGCTCCCAGGCAGATGTAGATGCGAAGAAAGCTGAGATCACAGCAAAGATTGCTGACATCCAGACTCAGTTCACAATTACAGCAACAGCAGGTAATGGTGGAAAGATCGCACCGACAGGAGCAACAAATGTTTACAAAGGAACATCCAAAGCATTCACGATCACACCGAATGACGGATATCATGTAGACAGCCTTACAGTAGATGGAACTGCAGTTGACGTTGTAACAGAATATACATTCTCAGACGTAACAGCAAACCATACGATTGCAGTAACATTTGCAAAAGATGCAATGACAGTTGCAAAGGAAAATCTGCTTGCAGCAATCAATACAGCAAATGAGAAGCTCGCACAGACAGACGCTTATACACCGGCTTCTCTGGAAGCACTTCAGAATGCTGTAGATGAAGCTCAGACAGTTTACAACAAAGCAGATGCAACTCAGACAGAAGTTGACAATGCAAAAGCAAATGTAGAAGCTAAGATTGCAGCACTGAAAGAGAAGGCAGACAAATCTGCACTGAGACTTGCAGTGAAAGCCGCAGAGGGTGAAGCAGCCCTGACAGATAAGTATACAGAAGAATCCATCGCAGCTCTTCAGACAGCAATTGATGCAGCCAATAGAGTTCTGGCTGATGACAACGCAACCCAGGCAGAGGTAGATGCACAGGTTGAAGCTGTAAATGCAGCAAAGGCAGCACTCGAAGAGAAGAAAGCACCGGTTGTAAAAGAGGAGCTTGAAAAGGCGGTTGCAGATGCAACAGAAGTTGTCGGAGCAACAGACAAGTATACAGAAGCATCACTTGCAGCTCTTCAGTCAGCAATCGATGCGGCAAATGAAGTTCTTCAGAATTCAGATGCAACTCAGGATGAGATTGATGCAGCAGTACAGGCTGTAAAAGAAGCAAGAGCAGCCCTGAAAGCAAAAGATGATGATAAGAAGGACGACAGCAATAAGGATGATGACAAGAAAGACGATAATAACGGATCCGATAATAATGGCGTAAATAACAACGGCAATGCGAATAACGGATCAAATAATAATGGTTCTTTCAACAATGGATCATCCAATAACGGTACTGCAAATGGTACATCAAATGTAGCGAAAGCAGCCAAGACTGGTGATACATCAAATGTAGCAGGAATGGCAATGCTTTGCCTGGCAGCAGGACTTGTTGTAGTAATGGCAAAGAGAAGAAGAACAAACTAATCTGAAGTGAGTTCCGAATTTTCAATGCAATAAAAGAATAAAAAATTCCTTCCGGGGGTTTCCTGGAAGGAATTTTTTTGTGGTTTTTATTTCAAAATCGCTTTTCTGTAATGGGATGGTGTTGCATTGATTACATTCATAAAGACCTTAGAATAATGCTGGGAATCTTTGAATCCGACCTGCAGAGCGATTTCTGTCAGCGTTAGACTTGTATTCTGCATTAACTCGATGGAACGGTTGATCCGGTAAATGTTAATGTAATTAGAAAGGGTTACCCCCATATAATTTTTGAAGATCTTACTCAGATAGCGGACAGAGATATGCAGCTGCAAGGCGATATCCTCCTGACGGATCTTCTGGGTAAAATGTTCCCGAATGTAATTCAGTGTATAAGCAACATAGCTGTTCTGAAGCTGTGGTTCGGAAAATCCATGCTCTGCCTCTGTATGGTCAAGGATATACAACATCAGGTTCATCAGTGCAACGTTAATATTTGCAGCAGAGAACAGACTGTTGGATGAAGCATAGAGAGTAATGAGCTTCTGAAGATGTTCGTCGATGACTGGATCAGATTCCATCCGGTAATAGAACTGGGCAGAAAAGAGGATCGCATGCATCAGGGTGATAGGAAAAACTCCCTCATCTTCAAGAACAATCGTGGAAAACATCTCAGGGTTAAAGTGAATATGCTGAAATTCACAGTCAGATGTGTCATTCAGATAAAAAGAATGAACTACATCGGGGAGTAACATGATAAATTCGCCCGCTGTACAGTGGATCGTTTCCGACTGAATATCCATATAACATTCACCGGAAAGAATCCGATAAATCTCAATATTTGTATGTAAGTGCCGGGCAAAACTATAACCGGCTTTACGATATTCAACAACAGCACCGGACAGGATGGAATCGGACAATGTCATCAATCCAGGTACTTCGTGTTCCTGAATCTTAGTCTCCTCAGCAGGAGGAGTAGAATGTTTATTTACTGACTGAACAGTAGTTTTTTTCTTCATGTGTAAAAAAAGCCTCCATAGATAAGCACAATTAATAAGCGTTAATCTGTATTATAACAGAAATAAAGAAAAAATGTACCGAAAAATACAAAAAATGTGAATATTTTTTTAAAAAATATAAATAAAATGTAAATTCAGAGGTTCTGAATTTGACAAAATAAGCGATTATAAAGAGTAAATTAAACAAGCACATTCAAAAGAAAAGTTTTATAATGTAGATAATTGGACATTGGGAGGAGTCTGCCCATAGGAATCGAAGGCAGAGGAATTTCATGACAATAAATTAAGATACATCAGAAACGTATCAGAAAGGGGTATTATGAGAAGAAAAATGAAATGGCGGGTACTTGCAAGTGCCTGTGCAGCAGCAATGGCTGTGACGTCTCTGCCGTATATGGCAACGCAGGTCAATGCGGAACCGGCCGCTGTAACGCAGCAGACCGGTGACAATGATCTGAAGCTGTGGTATACGAGTCCGGCAGATATTACCAAGTATTACGAAGGTTGGCAGGAAAAGTCACTTCCGATCGGTAATGGTGCAATCGGTGGAACGGTATTCGGCGGAATCACCAGAGAACGTATCCAGCTCAACGACAAATCGCTTTGGTCAGGAGGACCAAGCACCAGCAGACCGAACTACAATGGAGGTAACCTGGAGAATAAGGGGAATAACGGATCTACCATGACTCAGATCCACAATTATTTCGCAAACGGACAGGACAGCTCCGCGATCAGTCTTGCCAACAGCAACCTTGTTGGTTTAAGTGATGATGCAGGAACAAACGGATATGGATATTACCTTAGCTGGGGAAATATGTATATCGATTTCAAAAATGTATCATCCAACAGTGATGTAAGCAATTACAGCCGCGACCTGGATCTGAATACAGCCATCGCAGGGGTAAACTATGACAAGGGAAGTACGCATTATTCAAGAGAGAACTTCACAAGTTATCCGGACAATGTCATCGTGACTCATATCACAGCAGACGGATCTGAAAAGATCAGCCTGGATGTGAGTGTAGAACCGGATAATACAAGCGGAGGAGCTGCCAATTCCATCGGAGAGAACGGCTATAAGAGAACATGGAATACAACCGTGTCAGGTGGACGGATCTCCGTCAACGGACAGCTCACAGACAACCAGATGAAATTTTCATCCCAGACCCAGGTTATTACCGACAATGGCGGTACAGTGACAGATGGGGATGGAAAGGTAAGTGTTTCCGGTGCAAGTGAGGTTACGATCATCACTTCCATGGGAACAGATTATAAGGATGAATATCCGAGCTACAGAACAGGTGAGACGGCAGATGAGCTGACAAACCGTGTAAAATGGTATGTGGATCAGGCAGAGGTTAAGACCTATGAAGAACTGAAAGCAAATCATGTAAGTGATTATCAGAATATCTTCAACCGTGTCGACCTGGATCTGGGACAGACCGTTTCAACAAAGACAACAGATGCACTTCTTTCTGCATATAAGGCAGGAACTGCATCAGAAGCTGAAAGACGTCAGCTGGAAGTCATGCTGTTCCAGTATGGAAGATTTATGACCATCGAGTCTTCCAGAGAGACAAGGACAGATGGAAATGGTTATGTCAGAGAGACACTTCCTTCCAACCTTCAGGGACTGTGGGTCGGAGCGAACAACTCTCCATGGCATTCGGATTACCATATGAATGTAAACTTACAGATGAACTACTGGCCGACATACTCAACGAACATGGCAGAGTGTGCTGAACCACTGGTTGATTATGTGGATGCCCTCAGAGAACCGGGGCGTGTGACCGCAGCGATCTATGCGGGAGTTCCCAGTGCCGATGGTGAGGAAAATGGATTCATGGCACATACGCAGAACAACCCGTTCGGATGGACCTGTCCTGGATGGAGTTTCAGCTGGGGATGGTCACCGGCAGCAGTACCGTGGATCTTACAGAACTGCTGGTCTTACTATGAGTACACCGGAGATACATCTTATTTAAGAGACAATATCTATCCGATGATGAAGGAAGAGGCCAGGCTGTATGATCAGATGCTTGTCCGTGACAGTGATGGAAAGCTGGTATCTTCACCGGCATATTCACCGGAGCATGGACCGGTCACAAGCGGCAACACGTATGAGCAGACACTGATCTGGCAGTTATATGAAGATACAATCAAAGCAGCGGAGATCCTCGGAACAGATGAAGAACTGGCAGCTACATGGAAAGCAAACCAGGCAGATCTGAAAGGACCGATCGAGGTCGGCGACAGCGGACAGATCAAAGAATGGTATACAGAGACAACCTTTAACCATAATGCAAGTGGAAGTACACTCGGTGAAGGATATAACCACCGTCATATGTCCCACCTTCTCGGACTTTTCCCGGGAGACCTCATTACAGAGGATCATGCAGAATGGTTTGCAGCAGCAAAGGTATCGATGCAGAACCGTACAGATGAAAGTACCGGATGGGGAATGGCACAGAGAATCAACAGCTGGGCAAGACTGGGTGATGGAAATAAGGCTTATCAGATCATCAAGAACCTGTTCAACGGTGGAATCTATGCGAACCTGTTCGATTATCATCAGCCGAGATATTTCCAGATCGATGGTAACTTCGGTTATACATCCGGTGTGGCTGAGATGCTTCTGCAGAGCAATGCAGGGTACATCAACCTTCTTCCGGCAGTTCCGAATGACTGGGCAAACGGAAGTGTAAATGGACTGGTTGCACAGGGCAACTTTAAAGTATCCATGGACTGGAAAGACGGAAATGTAACAACTGCTACCATTCTTTCCGAGAACGGCGGAGAAGCAGTAGTACAGACAAAGAATGCATCTCTTGCAACAGTAGTGGACAGCGACGGAAATGTAGTCGATGTGACACCTGTAAAAGAAAACCGTATCTCTTTCGCGACAGAAGCCGGAAAGAGCTATACATTAAAAGATATCCCGGCATCCGCTGAGGTAGCAGCTCCGACAGGACTGACAGCTCTTCGTGCAGACGGTGAGAATGTAAAACTTTCCTGGGATGCTGTAACAGCAGAAGAGGGAAGCAATGTAACATACAATGTATACCGTCAGGTAGAAAATGGTGATGTAATCTGCATCGAGACAGGCCTGACAACAACAACTTATACAGATACAACAGCAGACAAGACGCTTGGAACAATGAAGTATCAGATATCTGCGGTTGTAGAAGGAAATGAATCTGAAAAGAGTGCAGCAGTGACTGCGGTTGAACCGGTTGGAGCCGGCAAGATTGATAATGCGGATGAAAGAATCGCATATGTAGGTGACTGGGGCAATTGGACACAGGACAAGAATGTAAACTATATGGATACGATCGAGTATCTGCAGAATCCGAATGGCGGCGAGACTGCGACTCTTACATTTAAGGGAACAGGAATCAAGGTGATCGGTTGTACGAATAAGGATAGAGGCAAGATCGAAGTATTGATTGACGGTGAGTCACAGGGCATTGTTGATACATACAGTGCAAGCACAGTACGTCAGAAAGAATACTTCAGCAAAGAAGACCTTACAGCAGGAATCCATACGATCCAGTTGAAAGTCCTCAATGAGAAGCAGACAGCAAGTTCCAATACAAAGATCGAGCTGGATGCATTTGAAATCCTGGATTCAACACTGGTAGCACCGACAGGTGTGGAAGTAAGTTCCAAATCCGGAATGACTACAGTATCCAAAGCAAACAGTACGTTACAGTTAAAAGCGACTGTAGCACCGGATGATGCAACAGACAAGACAGTTACATGGAGTACCTCCGATGACAGTATCGCAACAGTAGATGCGAACGGACTGGTAACATTCTTAAGTAAGAACGGAACCGTTACGATCACAGCAACTTCCAGTGCAGATGCTACAAAGAGCGGAACGATTGAACTGAAAGTTGCAATAAAAGAGGATGTGGCAGATGTCGAGACAATCGTAGAAGACGGTACCGTACCGGCATCCGGAACAGCGGGAACAAAGAACAGTGCGATCACCTGGAATGGAGCATGGTCTAACTGGGCAGGAGAACAGACAAAGCATCATGGCGGAACAAAGACAGAAACCGGAAATGATTCAAGTGCGGCGGGAAGCTATTTTGAATACACGTTCAATGGAACAGGTGTAGAGGTTTATTCTCAGAAGCATGCCAACTTTGCAAGCTTTGATATCTACGTTGATAACGTAAAGATCGGTAATTATTCACTGAATGGTTCAAGCAGCGGAGATAATCAGCAACTGATCTTCTCCAAGACGGATCTTACAAATGGTGAGCATACGATCAAGTGTGTAGCAGTTGCACGTGATGGAAAATATCAGGTCAACCTGGATTACCTGAAGATCCTTTCACCGGGTGAAGGTGTAACGGCTGATAAGTCAGCACTCCAGACATCGATTGAGACAGGTGCGGCACTTACTAAGTCAGCATATGAAGAGACAAAATGGAATGCATTTAAAACGGCTTATGATGCAGCAGTCGAGGCAATGAATGCTGCGGATGCAACACAGGATGTTGTGGATGCAAAGAAAGCAGCACTGGATGCGGCAATCACAGCACTTGGCACACCGGCAGTTCCTGTAGTAGAAGACCAGACAGGTTCCGCAGTTCTTGTTGAAAGCACAAAGGTTGTGCTGAGATGGGACAAGGTTTCAGGAGCAGCACAGTATAAAGTCGTTGATACAGAGAACGGAATCGAGATGACAGTAAGCGGCACAACCGCAACACTGGAAAACCTGACACCGGGAACAACTTACAACTTCAAAGTATATGCCCTGAACAATGCAGGTGAGGCATCAGCGAAAGCGATTGAGATCAGCAATGTAACAACGATTGCTGACGGATCAGCAGCAGGTGAGATTGAGTCCATTACAAAGACATCGGTCAGTGATGATTCTGTAAAACTCACATGGACATTAAAAGAAGGTTCTTCCTTCGCAAGCTATGACATTTATGTAAACGGTGAGCTGAAAGGCAATACAACCAAGACAGAGTTCGCACTCAGCGATCTGAATGACGGTACCTATGTTGTTAAGATCGTTGCAAAGACAGCAGCAGGAAAGTCAGTACTTCCGAAACAGTTCTCATTTACGATTGAGAATAACGGTGGTGGTGAGACAACAAAGAATGTACTCAGCGTAACAAATCCGGCAGGAATTTCTGTAGAAGAAGGAACTGCATTTAAGGATCTTGAATTACCGGAGAAAGTAACTGTCACAGTGACAGGAAATCTGAATGAAGAAGTAGCCGTAACATGGGCGAAAGGTGATTATCAGACAACACCGGGAATTTACACACTGGAAGGAACCCTGACAATGGGTGAGAACATGGAGAACCCGGATGGCGTGAAAGCTTCTATCCAGGTAACAGTTACGAAGAAGCAGTATGAGATCAAGTCTGTTGCAAAACTGGATAAGAAAAAAGTTGCATACGGAACGGCTGTATCAGAACTGAATCTTCCGACAGAGGTAGAAGTAACCTATACAGACGGAACAACCGGAACAGCAAGTGTTACGTGGAATACAGACAGCTATGATGGAAATACGGCAGGTGATTATACTCTGGAAGGAACCCTTTCCTTTGCAGATAATATTACAAATCCGAAGAACCTGACAGCTTCTGTAAAAGTGACAGTTGCGAAGAAGGCAGAAGAGCCGAAGCCGGAAACGAAGAAAGAAATTAAATCCATTGTAAATGCAAAACTGGATGATATTTCTGTAAAAGAAGGAACTCTTGCAACCGCTCTCGGACTTCCGGGACAGGTTGAAGTAGAACTTAAGGATGGAACAACCGCAATGGTTGATGTTGACTGGGATCTGAGTGCTTACAAGTCAGATGTTCCGGGAACTTATACATTGACAGGAGAACTTGTTCTTGGTGATGAGTTTGAAAATCCGGATGGTCTTGAAGTCAGCGTGGATGTGATCGTTACAAAGATCAAAGGTGACGACAGCAATAAGGGCGATGACAACAAGGGTGACAACAACGGTACAAATACTGGCAACAATACAGGAAATAATACCGCAGGTTCTACATCAGGAACCAATGCCGGAACAACTTCATCCGACAAAGCAGCAAAGACCGGAGATGCTACTCCGCTGATTCTGTGGGGAGCTATGGCAATGCTGGCAGCAGGTGCTGTTGTTACAGTTGTGACACGCAGACGTAAAAGAAGATAAAGATTCTTTCCGAAAGGTAAGATGAAAAAGGAAAATTTAAGAATTTTCTGTAAAAGAAAAGGAGTATCGCGATGTGCGGTACTCCTTTTTCATCTGAGAAATTTTCGGATCACTGGTTTCGCAGAAACTGCTTGCGGTAGGCAGTCGGTGTCATACCACAGGATTTACGGAAACACTGCGTAAAGTAACTGGAGGAAGAAAATCCACATTGCTGTGCAATCTGTGCAAGACTCATATCGGTGGAAGTCAGCAGTTCCTGACTGGTAAAGATCCGCTTCTGGGTCAGATAATTCATCGGAGAGATCCCATAGGTTTCTGTGAAAGTATGAGAAAAATAATACTTGTTGATCTGTGCAATCTCTGCAAGTTTATCCAATGTAATATTTTCCTGGAAAGAAGAATCAATATAACGCTTTGCCCGGCTGCATTCGCGGGATTCCATCTTATGGAACGGAAAAATCTCCACAGAAGAGGAAGCGTAGCGGGAAAGATGGACGACCAGGATGTTCAGCAGATTCTGGCAGACCTTTTCGTAATCTTTCTGCGAGTTCTCTGTCTCTTCCAGGATCGTACGGAAATAGAAATCAAGCCGGTCTTTCATTTCATCGGAATGGAACAGAAGATATTCATTTGCATCGTCAATGACAAAATTCAGACCATCCACACCCAGTACAATATATTCCAGCGGGTCTTCGAGGCTGGATTTTTCGGTGTGGGTGATATTCGGGTTGATCACGATCAGATCGTGCTTTGCGATCGGAAAGGTTTCGTCTTCAACGAGAAAACTGCCACTTCCTGACAGCACAAAAAAAAGTTCTGTAAAATAATGTGTGTGCGGATAACTGCTCCAGTCCTCTTCATATTTTGAATAGGCAGAATACAGAAGATGACAGGTGTGGTCATGCCTTAAGGGGGAAGTAAAAGTGTGTCGTATATTACCCATAAGTGTCCTCCACAAAATTTAGAAATATTGTCTTGAAAACGATTTCAACTGGTTATACAAATATTATAAAGAAATTTAGAGGTTGATTCAACAGGATTCGGGAGAGTTTAGCAAAAAAAAGGAACATTTTTTATGTCAGTGTGTGAAAAAATAACAAAAGAATATGAAAAAACATTTTTGGGGGTCATAAGATATGGTGATATTGGGAAATAGTCCAAAAAGCAAGATTTATAAAAAAAAAGGCAAAAAGAAAGGTTGAAAAAGAGGGAGAAATAGTATATGATAGACATACCAAGTAAAACTGGAAAAAGTTATAAGGAGGAACTATTTAAATGAAAAAGAAAAAACTTATCAGCCTTGTGCTTGCAGGTACTATGGTTTTCGGACTTGCAGCATGTGGATCCAATGGTGGAGACAAGAAATCTGAAGGAAATTCAGACAGTGATAAGGTAGTAAAGGTTGCAGTAGTTGAGACAGCATACGGTGCAGATATGTGGAACGATGTTGCGGCTGCATTCGAGAAAGAGACAGGTGTTAAGGTTGAACTTACAATCGACAAGAACATCGAGGATATCATTCAGCCACAGATGAAATCTGGAGAGTATCCGGACGTAATCATGAGAGCTGTTGGTTCTGAGTCAGCTATCACAGAGACATTCATCAAGGACAACAACGTAGAGGAACTTACAGACGTTCTTGATATGACTGTACCGGGTGAGGACGCTAAGGTTGGAGACAAGATCCTTCCAGGATTCACAGAGAACTCCATCGTTAATCCTTACGGAGACGGAAAGACATACCTGATGCCAATGTTCTACTCACCATGTGGACTGTTCTACGATGCAAACCTGTTCAAGACAAAAGGATGGGATGTACCGGAGACATGGGATGACATGTGGGCACTTGCTGACAAGGCAAAAGCTGAAGGAATCTCACTCTTCACATATCCTACAACAGGATACTTTGATGCATTCTTCTATGCATTACTGCATGAGACAATGGGATCAGAAGACTTCACAAAGGCTCTGAACTATAGTGAAGGAATCTGGGATACAGACGGAGCTAAGAAGGCATTCGATATCGTTACACAGCTTGCTTCTCACGTTGAGCCTACAACAACAGCAAATGCTAACGACAATGACTTCCGTAACAACCAGCAGCTTGTTCTTGATGACAAAGCTCTGTTCATGCCAAATGGTAACTGGGTAATCGGTGAGATGGCAGACGCTCCGAGAGCAGACGGATTCGATTGGGGATTCACAGCTCTTCCGGCAGTAGAGAAAGACGGAGAGAGAGCTTCCTATACATTCTTCGAGCAGATCTGGATGCCATCAGGTGCTGAGAACAAAGATCTTGGAAAAGAATTTATCGCTTATATGTACTCTGATGCAGCAGCAGAGATCTTCGCTAAATCTGGAGCAATCCAGCCAATCGAAGGAATGTCTGACAAGCTTGACGGAGACAACAAACTGTACTACTCAATCTATGATACAGGTGCTGTAGCTGTTATGGATGCATTCGCTACAACAGATCCAGTAGAAGGTGTAACAGTTCGTACAACATTCTTTGATCCGGTTAACTCTCTTGTAACTGGTGACAAGACAGAAGACGACTGGGTAAATCAGATTAAGACAGATAGCGACAAACTTCGTGCTGCTTTAAAATAATCTGAATAAGTTACCGGGAATTTCCTTACAACTATAAAATGATTTGGAAGGAATCTCACAGGTGAGGCAGGCGGTGAAATCTCTTCACCGCCTGTTTTAATGCCGATATCTGCTATGACGGTATGAATAGCCGTTGGATGGCGGCGGTTATTCAATGAAACGGATTTATAGAATTGGAGATGAACCAATGAAAGAAAGAAAAGGCAAGGGGCTGTTTGTATTCTGTTGCCTGGCCCCGGCAGCAATATTATTTATCTTATTTATGATTGTTCCTACGATCGAAATCTTCCGTATTTCCTTATATAAATGGGGCGGATATACAGATAACAAGACATTTGTAGGACTGAGCAACTTTAAATCGTTGTTACAGAATCAGAAGTTCTATCAGGCGTTCCAGAACCAGATTCTTCTGATTGTATTAGTTACGATCATTACATTTGCATTTGCGTTAGTGTTTGCATACATACTTTCAAGAGAAAAAATCAAAGGACAGGGATTCTTCAGAGTAATCTTCTATATCCCGAATATCCTTTCAATCGTAGTTATCAGTGCTATCTTCTCTGCTATCTACAAACCAAATACAGGACTTCTGAATTCCATCATCGGAATCTTCAAGCACAGTGATGATCAGATCCTCTGGCTTGGTGATCAGAAGGTAGTTATTTACAGTATTGTGATCGCCATGGTATGGCAGGCCATTGGATATTACATGGTAATGTATATGGCAAGTATGGCGAACGTATCAGAGAGTCTGTACGAATCTGCCAGCCTTGAAGGAGCAGGTAAGATTTATCAGTTCTTTACAATTACGATTCCGTTGATCTGGACAAACATCAGAACAACACTTACATTCTTCGTAATCAGTACGATCAACATGAGTTTCCTTCTCGTTACAGCAATGACGAGTGGTGGACCGGACGGAGCTTCCAGCGTATTCCTGAGCTATATGTACCAGGAGGCTTATACAAACTCTTCATATGGATATGGTATGGCAATCGGTGTATCAGTATTCCTGTTCTCCTTTGCACTTGCCGGACTGCTGAACGTTGCAACAAAACGTCAGGAAGTAGAAATTTAAGGAAAGGGGAATCGGAATGGAAAAGAATACATCAAAAAAACCGTTTGGCTTTAGTAAACTGATTGTGTATATTTGCCTGATTCTTCTTGCAATTACAATCATCGTGCCGGTAGCATGGGTCTTCCTTGCATCGGTAAAGCAGAATAAGGAATTCTACGGAAATCCGTGGACACTTCCTGAGAAACTTTATTTTCAGAACTTTGTAGATGCCTGGACGAAAGCAGACATGGGATCTTACATCCTGAACTCTGTGATTGTTACAGCACTTGCGATTGCAATGCTGATCGCAGTTGCACTTCCGGCAGCTTATGTACTGTCAAGATTTAAGTTCCGTACATGTAAGTTCTGGAATCTGCTCTTCATGGCAGGACTTTTCATCAACGTAAGTTACATCGTAGTACCGATCTTCCTTATGTTGAACAACTGGGACAAGTCACTCAGACAGATGATCGGAAGAGGCTTCTTCCTAAATAACTTGTTCATATTGGCGGTTGTATATATGGCAACGGCACTTCCGTTCACAATCTACCTGCTGTCAGGATACTTCAGTGGTCTTGCAAAAGACTTCGAGGAAGCAGCTTATGTGGATGGTGCAGGATACTTTACGACAATGGTTAAGATCATCTTCCCGATGGCAAAACCAAGTATCGTAACGATCATTCTTTTCAACTTCCTGTCATTCTGGAATGAGTATGTAATTTCCATGACATTGCTGACAGATGCCAAGTTGAAGACTCTGCCGGTAGGTCTTATGAACCTGATGGCTGCTCAGAAATCAGCAGTTCAGTATGGTCAGATGTACGCAGGACTGGTTATCGTTATGCTTCCTGTTCTGATTCTGTATATGTGTGTACAGAAGACACTTACTCAGGGAATGACTCTGGGTGGATTGAAAGGTTAAGGAGGTATTTACAATGAATGAAAGAACTAAAAAGATTATCACTGCGATTGTTGTTATCGTGATTTTCGTTGTTTGTATCGGCCTTATCATTGTCGGACAGAGAAATATCGGACCAAAGGGTCTTCTTACTGAGATCGTAGGTCTTGCAGGTTTGGTCGGACTGCTGGCATTTTACAACAGCAAATATAAATAATTGTCTACATTGCAGGAAGGATACCTGTGATAAGAAAGCATAAGGAAATCTGCCGATGGCAGATTTCCTTATATAAACTAAAAATCAGAGTATTTAAAGAATAGAAGAGGATAATTCAATGGAGAAATCAAAAGGACTCGTTACAATTCCTACTGACCTGGACGTAGTGCCACAGACACTGGAATTAATGAAGCTTTGGGGTGCTGATGCAATCCGTGATTGCGATGGAACAGATTTCCCTACAGAGCTGAAAGATGCAGATGCAGAAATTTATTCAACATATTATACAACTCGTAAAGATAATGCATGGGCTGAAGCCAATCCGGAAGAAATTCAGCAGATGTATGTTATGACACCTTTCTATACAGCAGAGTCTGAAACTCTTGAAGTGGAAGTAATGAAGGGACTTTACCCGGATATGCTGAAACCGAATACAAGAGATGATATCAAACGTTGGTGGGAAGTAATCGACAGAACAACAGGAGAAGTTGTTCCGACAGATAAATGGGACTACAGTGAAGAGACAGGAAAGGTTACACTTGCTGCTGTTCCGTTCCATGAGTATACAGTAAGTTTCCTTGCTTATATTATGTGGGATCCGGTGCATATGTACAATGCAGTTACAAATGACTGGAAAGATGTTGAGCATCAGATCACATTTGATGTACGTCAGCCAAAGACGCATGAATATACAATGAAGCGTCTTAGAAAGTTTATTGAGGATCATCCGTATGTAAACGTACTTCGTTTTACCACATTCTTCCATCAGTTCACACTGATCTTTGATGAGCTTGCAAGAGAGAAATATGTAGACTGGTATGGATATTCAGCTTCTGTAAGCCCATATATCTTAGAGCAGTTTGAGAAAGAAGTCGGATACAAGTTCCGTGCTGAGTATATTATCGATCAGGGATACTACAACAACCAGTACCGTATTCCGAGCAAAGAGTATCAGGATTTCCAGGCATTCCAGAGAAGAGAAGTTGCCAAGATCGTAAAAGAGATGGTAGACATTACTCATGAGTGTGGAAAGAAAGCCATGATGTTCCTGGGAGATCACTGGATCGGAACAGAGCCGTTCATGGAAGAGTTCAAGACACTTGGACTTGACGCAGTTGTAGGTAGTGTGGGAAATGGTTCTACATTAAGACTGATCAGCGATATTGACGGAGTAAAATATACAGAAGGACGTCTTCTTCCGTATTTCTTCCCGGATGTATTCCATGAGGGTGGAGATCCTGTAAAAGAGGCACGTTATAACTGGGTAACAGCAAGAAGAGCTATCTTAAGAAAGCCAATCGACAGAATCGGATACGGCGGATACTTAAAGCTTGCACTTGACTTCCCGGATTTTATTGATTATGTATCACAGGTATGTGATGAGTTCCGTACACTGTATGATAATGTAAAAGGCACAACACCTTTCTGTGCTAAGAAGGTAGCAGTTCTTAACTGCTGGGGTAAGATGAGAGCATGGGGATGCCACATGGTACATCATGCACTGTATCAGAAGCAGAACTATTCTTATGCAGGAATCATCGAGTCTCTGTCAGGAGCACCGTTTGATGTGAAGTTCATCAGTTTCCAGGATATTCTGGATGACAGCTCCATCTTAGATGACATTGATGTTCTTATCAATGTGGGTGATGCTGATACAGCACATACAGGTGGAGACTGGTGGGTAAATCCACACATCGTTGAGGCTGTCAGAAAGTTTGTTTACAACGGCGGTGGTATCATTGGTGTAGGTGAGCCGACAGGACATCAGTTCCAGGGACGTTTCTTCCAGCTTGCAGATGTATTTGGAGTTGAAGAAGAGCATGGATTTACTCTTGGTTATGATAAATATAACTGGGATGAGCATGAGCATTTCATTCTGGAAGAGACAGAGAGTGTTGATTTCGGTGAGGGCAAGAAGAATATCTATGCACTTGCAGGATCTACAATCCTTGTTCAGAAGGACAAAGAAGTTCAGATGGCTGTTAATGAATATGGGAAAGGACGTGCTGTATATATCAGCGGACTTCCGTACAGCTTTGAGAACAACCGTGTTCTTCATCGTGCGATCATGTGGAGTACTCACAGCGAGGATGAGCTGAAGAAATGGTTCAGCACAAACTACAATGTGGATGTACACGCATATCCGAAGAATAACAAATACTGCGTAGTAAATAATACAGATGATCCGCAGAGTACAACAATCTATCGTGGAGATGGAAGCAGTTTCGATCTTGAGATGGAGCCGAACGGAATCATCTGGTACGAGATCCAGTAATTGAGGATTTGAATTTAATATGAATTTCGAGAGCTGAAATATCCAAAAGATATAAAAGTGGATCGGAAAGTATAAACCGGAGATGATCCGGGTAATAGAAATGCCGCATACCTGCTGAGTAATTCAGAGGTGTGCGGCATTTACTTTTTGGAGTATATTTGCTATGATAAGAGCGTTAAGCATGATAGCTGGACGAATCTTTTGCCCGGCATAATTTTTTAAAAAGAAAGGAATAGAGGAATGAAAATCGGAATTGGAAATGACCATTCAGCACTGGAACTGAAAGCAGAGATTATTGAACTTCTGAAAGAGAAGGGACATGAAGTAGTAGATTATGGGACAAATTCACCGGAGAGCTGTGATTATCCCGTTTATGGAGAGAAAGTGGGACGTGCAGTTGCATCAGGAGAAGTTGAAAGAGGAATCCTGATCTGTGGAACAGGTCTTGGTATTTCACTGGCTGCGAACAAAGTAAAAGGGGTTCGTGCGGCCGTATGCAGTGAGCCGTTTACAGCCAAGATGTCCAGAGCTCATAATAACTGCAATATTCTTGCCTTTGGTGCAAGGGTTGTCGGTGCAGAACTGGCTAAGATGATTGTGGAGACATGGCTTGATACAGAGTTTGAGGGTGGCCGTCATCAGAGAAGAGTGGATATGCTGATGGATATTGAAAACCGGAATGAGTAAGGTGTGGGTATGAATGTATACACACTCTCTCAATGGCTTTTATTTTTCTTTTTATACAGTTTTTTCGGATGGATCTGGGAGAGCTGTTATGTATCGCTAAGGAAACACCGATGGGTAAACCGTGGATTTATGCATGGTCCAATGCTCCCACTGTATGGTTCGGGAGCTGTCAGTGTACTGATTATTACGTTGCCGGTGAGAGATAATCTGCCGCTGGTATTCATCATGGGGATGATAGGAGCGACATTGCTGGAATTTTTTACGGGGATGGTCATGGAATCCCTGTTCCATGTCAGATACTGGGATTACAGCCATCTGAAATTCAATGTAAAGGGATATATCTGTCCGGTTGCTTCTCTGTGTTGGGGCGTTTTCTCTATTATGATGGTGAAAGTTGTGCATATTCCGATTGAAGAAGTGATTCTGAAAATTCCGATGGCGATCGCAGACGGACTTGCATTTGTTCTTACGGTTGTGGCTGCGGTGGATTTCACCCAGTCTTTCAACGAGGCAATGGATATGAAGAAGATGCTTGCCCAGTTGGATGAGACGAAAGTTCAGATCCGGAAGCTGCAGGAGCGGATCAGAGAGGCGTCAGAAGAAATGTCCGAAAAACTTCGTACGGCAGCAGAAGGGGTGCCTGAAAAGCTTCGCAGTGCAGCAGCAACAGCAGGCGAGATGCCGGGAAGATTGCGTACAGCAGCAGGGGACCGCTCCGAAAAGCTTCGTACAGCAGCAGGAGATGTACCGGAAAAGCTTCGCCTGGAGCTGGCAGAATTAAAAGAAAATGCGGCAAAAGAACTGCAGAAGATCTTATCCAGATCGGACGAAACTCATGCAGGAGCAATGAAGCAGTTGCGTAGAAACCCGACAGCAGCATCTTCAAGATTTAAAGATGTACTGGAGGAATTAAAGAAATATACGGAAAAAGATAAGTAGACAGACGGGAGGGTGGAGTCATGACGAAGAAGCAGCGGGCATTAGAAGTGATCGAGAGATTGAAAAAGGAATATCTGGATGCGGATTGTACCCTGGATTATGATGAGGCATGGAAATTGCTGGTCAGCGTCAGGCTTGCCGCACAATGTACCGATGCAAGGGTGAATGTAGTTGTAGAAGGACTTTTTGAAAAGTATCCGAATGTAGCCGCTCTTGCAGATGCAGCGGTGGAGGATATAGAGGAAATTGTCCGCCCCTGTGGACTGGGGAAGAGCAAGGCACGTGATATCAGTGCCTGTATGAAGATGCTGCGAGATGAGTATGGCGGTAAAGTGCCGGAGGATTTTGATGCATTGTTAAAGCTTCCGGGGGTGGGCAGAAAGAGTGCAAATCTCATCATGGGAGATGTATTTGGAAAGCCGGCAATCGTCACAGATACCCATTGTATCCGTCTTGTGAACCGGATCGGTCTTGTAGATGGGATAAAAGAACCTAAAAAGGTGGAGATGGCATTATGGAAGATCATTCCAGCGGAAGAGGGAAGTGATTTCTGTCACAGACTGGTGTGGCATGGAAGGGAAGTCTGCACAGCGAGAACAAAGCCACATTGTGAGCGTTGCTGCCTGGCTGATATCTGTAAAAAGAACGGTGTATCATAGAATCAATGGAATCATAGATAAAGATATCTGAAATGATATACAGTAAAAAATCCGCAGGGACGAACCTGGAAGGTTCGCTCTGCGGATTTTCTGCTGATAAAGAAAGAATGGATTCATTACGGTGAATAAATCCCCTCTCTGATACGTTGCAGAATGGATTACAGCTCGATGTAGCTGTTACCTCCTGCACATGCATAATATGCTTTTTTATCCTCTGGTTTTACATAGATCTTAAGATCAGCACTGTCCATGCCTTCTGCCTTGCATTTCTCAAGAATCTGTGAGGCAAGCTCTTCAGCATTGTAGTCAGCTCCCTGATACTGGATGTAAAGATCATATGCTGCAGACGGCTGGGAAACCGGTGCTGTAGTCTCTGCAGCAGTAGCTGCGTCATCTGCCTTAACCGTGGAAACAGTTGCAACTGTGACTGAAGCCTGGGAAACTGCGGATTCATTCATTCTTTTTAATTTCTTTTTATCAGTTCTTCTGCTCATGATTTTATCCCCTTTTCTTTTTTCGTTCGGCACTTACTATTATATAACGTGTCTGCTGAGAAGTCAAAAAACTTTCGGAATATTTTCTGTAACAGGTGAAAAGACCGAGAAAAGATCACATAGCAGAGAACAGACAACCAGGCGATCTACTGCTTTGTCATACTCTGGATCGCACGGATAAATTCAAGATCCTCCGGTTTTAATTTGAGGTTCGTCTCAAAATGCTTTCCCTCGGGAGTGGTGACGGACATTTCGAGAAGCGTGCCTTCTTCGAGAGCCTCGCGGGTTACAGCCCCAAGGAAAAGAGGAAACTTGGGATGATTGGAACGAAAAAGATCAAGATGCTTTTTTAACTCCTGCAACTTTCCTAATTGTGAAAAATTCATAATATACTCCATTCTGTCATATTGAAATAACGCTTTTTTGGGTCGGATCTACCGATAAGTAACATGATATACATTCTGATTCAAAATAGCAATAAAAAAAGTATAAAAAATACTTGCAAAAATAAAAATAATATGATATTATATCATTCGTGTCAGAGATGACGCGGGTGTAGTTCAATGGTAGAACACCAGCCTTCCAAGCTGGATACGTGGGTTCGATTCCCATCACCCGCTTCTTTTTTTATTTTTCTAAAAATTCTCTTAAATCTGCGTTTCTTCTTATATTCTTGTTATTCCCTTGTTGTATTCTTGAATGTAGATATGATATACTTAAAAGAGTTTACTTTTGGATAAAGAATGAAATAAAGGAGCAATGAACGATGAGACTTGATGTGACGGATAACCCGGTAATAAGTGGTATGTCAAGAATATTCGATATGATGTGTCTGAATGTGCTTTGGCTGGTCTGCTCTCTTCCGATTTTTACGATCGGTGCATCTACGACAGCGATGTATACGGTGATGCTGAAGGTTGTAAAGAATGAGGAAGGATATATTGTAAAAGGCTTTTTTAAGGCATTTAAAGAGAATTTTAAAAAGAGTACGATCATCTGGCTGATCCTGCTGGTGATCGGGGGGTTCCTGGGGGCAGATTTATATCTGACGAGTTCGGCCAAAGGTTCTGTGGGAATGGCGTTAAGAGCGATCTTTGCAGCACTGGAACTGCTGGTACTTGCAGTCGGGATTTATGCATTTGCACTGACCGCGAGATATGAGAACAGTATCAAGGGAACCATCCGTAATGCATTGACGCTGACACTGGCAAGATTTCCGTCTTCCATACTGATGGTAGCCATCATGATAGCGTTGATCGGTATATCAATATGGAATCTCCAGTTGATCACATTTGCTCTTCCATTTTGGGCATTATTTGGAGTTTCGATCATTTTCTGGATCAACTCAAAGTTATTAAGAAGAATTTTTGCAGGAATTGAAGATCATACAGAGGAGGAAGTAGAAGAATGAACTTTTTAGAAGAGAGAATTATGAAGGACGGTGTTGTAAAAGAAGGAAATGTCCTGAAAGTAGACAGTTTCCTGAACCATCAGATGGATATTCACCTGTTGAATGAGATGGGAGCAGAGTTTAAAAGAAGATTTGCAGATAAGCAGATCAACAAGATTCTGACGATCGAGGCATCCGGGATCGGAATTGCCTGTATCGCAGCTCAGCATTTTGATGTGCCGGTCGTATTTGCAAAGAAATCCCAGAGCATCAATTTAGATGGTGATATGTATGTGGCAGAGGTAGAGTCGTTTACTCATAAGTGTAAGAACCATGTGATCGTGGCACAGAAGTTCCTTTCTCCGGAAGATCATGTACTGCTTATTGATGATTTTCTTGCAAATGGCTGTGCATTACAGGGACTGATCCAGATCGTGCAGTCGGCAGGTGCTACTGTAGAGGGAATCGGGATCGCAGTGGAGAAAGGTTTCCAGTCGGGTGGAAGGATGATCCGTAATCTCGGATTCCAGTTAGAGTCACTGGCGATCGTTGACGGAATGGACGCGGCGACAGGTGAGATCACATTCAGAGAGCAGCCACAGTGGGATGCGAAGTAAATAGATAAAAATGAACCGGTCTTTGAATGAAAAGGCCGGTTTTTCTTTAGAAAATCTTTGGAAACTTGTATCTGAGACCTTTAGATTTAGCAGCTAATATAAGGATATGCAGGAGGGAAAAGCAATGGAAATGAATCATGTACTGGTAGTAGAGGACGATAAAGAGATCAGGGAAGGCGTAAAGATCTATCTGAAAAGTCAGGGATATGAAGTGTACGAGGCTGCGGATGGTATAGAGGGGTTGAAAGTACTGGAAAAAGAGGAGATCCATCTGGCGATCGTGGATATTATGATGCCGAGACTGGACGGAATACGGATGACGATGAAATTAAGGGAAAAGTATGATTTCCCGGTTATTATGTTATCGGCAAAGTCAGAGGAAGTAGATAAGGTGATGGGACTGAATATTGGGGCAGATGATTATGTGACGAAACCTTTTACACCGATGGAGCTGATGGCGAGGGTCAATTCCCAGCTCAGAAGATACCGGAAATTTATGGAGCGGCTTGCACCGAGGGAAAATATCCATGTGATCGGAGGTCTGGAGATCAACGAGGATACGGTGGAAGTATCTGTGGACGGAGAGCCGGTCAGACTGACACCGATCGAGTACAAAATTCTGCTGTTGCTTGCAAAAAATCCGGGAAGAGTTTTTTCTTCAGAGGAAATTTATGAGCGTGTATGGCAGGAAAAAGCGATCAATACGGATACGATTATGGTACACGTAAGAAATATCAGAGAGAAGATTGAACTTGATCCAAAAAATCCGAAATATTTAAAGGTGGTGTGGGGCGTTGGTTACAAAATTGAAAAGCAGGGATAATCTGAAGTATCTGATCCTGGTGATCCTGATCTGTATCTGTTCAACCGTATTGCTCAGTCGGTATGGATCGTTTTACGAGGCAGGAGAAAAGGCTCAGAAAGAGAAGGCAGATTCTATGGAAAATGTCATTTCTGATATGGGTGACGGACTTGCGATCGGAAACTGTATTCTGGACAATGAAATATCCGGAGGGCGAGAGCAGTCGGAGCTGTTGGAAGAATATGGAATGTCTCAGTTTAATCTGCTGAAAAAATATATGGAGTACGGGGCATTTGACCGAAATGGAGAGAGTCTTTTAAAGAGTACGTCGGATTCTGTGGCAACAAGGCTTCTGTCGGATTCGGATTCCATTTATGGTATTCGGGTGGCATATACTTATGATGCGGATGGGGAACTGTCAGATATTGAAGTGTCAGGCAGCAGGCTGACACCGGAAGAAGAATATGAGGCAGAGCAGAGCTTTTTAGCTGATGTACGGTTTATGGAAGATGCTTATGGGATTGAATTATCCGGTGGACAGAGTATGACGCTTATTTATGGAATGTCGGCTGCGAATGTAGAGAGTTATGCTGAAAATTTTTATGAAGATCAGAGAAGCGGGGATATGGTCATATGGTATAGTGGACTGAGCCGTTCTGTCAACTGCATGATGCTTTTGCTGGCAGTGGCTGCGGCACTTCTTCCGACACTTTTAAGGACAGAAGAATATAAAGGAAAGATTTTCCGCGTACCATTTGAAGGAGTCATATTGATTCTGATTGCTATTTTTGGATCGAGTGCCGACTGGCTGTACTATCCGGCAAATATTCTCTGCAGGACAGTCGATGGGACATTGGTGCATATGATAGGACCATTCCGGCAAATGGCAGAGATAGGAATTAATTTGGCGATGTGGAGCGGTATTTTTCTGATTCTCTGCTGGGCAGGGGCGTGTCTTTGTGGTATATTTACGAGAAAGAGAGCATACTGGAAGGAGCAGACGCTGACCGGCATGCTGATCCGGTGGAAAAATCAGCATGAATTGCATATGGGAAAAGATTTTGTGAGCCTGGTAAAAGGGATCATGAAAAGGCTGAAAAAGCTGGTACGAAAGCAGTATGATGCTCTGACCCATATAGACTTCCGTGATAAGACGAATAAAGCAATCTTAAGAATTGTTATAGTGAATTTTGTTATACTTGTAGTGGTTGAATTGGTCAGCTGGATGTGCGGATTTGAATTTTATGCACTGGTGATCTACTCGATTGTACTGTTCCTGATCCTGAGAAAGTTTTTCCGGGATGTACAGAGAAAGTATCAGATGCTGCTTCATGCGACAAATGAACTGGCAGAAGGAAATCTTGATGTGGTGATCGAGGGGGATGCAGGAGTTTTCATGCCGATACAGAAGGAGCTGTGCAGGATCCAGCAGGGATTCAAAAAGGCAGTGGATGAAGAGGTAAAAAATGAGCGGATGAAGACGGAACTGGTGACGAATGTTTCACATGATCTGCGGACACCGCTGACTGCCATTATCACTTATACAGATCTTCTGAAAAATGAGACAGATCCGGAAAAGCAGAAAGAGTATATTGAGGTACTGGAGCGGAAATCTTTCCGGCTCAAAGTGCTGATCGAGGATTTATTTGAGATCAGTAAAGCAGCAAGCAAGAGCGTGAAGATGAATTATATGCAGGTTGATCTGGTGGGGCTGATCCGGCAGGTGGAGCTGGAAAATGATTCTAAGATCCAGGATGCAAAGCTGGAGTTCCGCTGGAAATTGCCGGATCATAAGGTGATTATGTGGCTGGACAGTGAAAAGACCTACCGCATTTTTGAAAATCTGATCGTGAATATCACAAAGTATGCCATGGCACAGACGAGAGTTTATATAGAAATGAAAGAGTTTTCGGATAAAGTCAGCATTTCTATGAAAAATGTATCAGCAACAGAACTGGATTTTGATGTGAATGAGATCACGGATCGGTTTGTCCGTGGCGATTCTTCAAGAAATACAGAAGGATCAGGACTGGGACTTGCGATTGCAAAAAGCTTTATTGAATTGCAGCATGGTACGTTGCAGATTACGACAGAGGCAGATCTTTTCAAGGCTGAGATCGTGCTGCCCAGGCTGAGCGAGGGACAGACCGGGCAGACAGAAGTTTAAAATAACTGCGACTCAGGAATGCATTGTCAGAAATCTGGTTTGAATTGTATGAGCAATGCAAAGATCAGCTTGGAACAGACAACGCTATAAATAAAAATAATGATAAGATCAAGCTGATGATGGCGTATATTCATGATCATTATGCAGGAAATATGTAAATAGATCAATCTGATATGCAAGACTTGACTTTTCGACAGATGTCACTCAAAATGAAAAGAAAAGAGGAGGTCTTGGGTATGAGATACGAAATAAAAGGTGATACACTTCCTGTTGTTGTCTGCTATCTGGAGGGTGGAGAGGGCGTTTTCAATACAGTAGTGACAGGACCGGGGCGGGTCTGGCTGCAGACGATGCCGATCTCTAATGTAGCAGGTGAGATCCTGAAATTTATGCCGTCAGGTAAATAGAGGATTGAAAGGATGAAAATAGTTACGATATTTTGGATCCTGCTGGCGGTTCTTTGTGGTGGATATGGACTCCTGATCCGGGCGATTGGTTCGGGAACCGGTTTCTTTCTTGTGTGGATTGCACTGGCAGTCATTTTCGTGGGATGTTCGGCAGCAGCACAGGCCGGCTTGTGGGGAATCATGCCACAGTTTCTGCGGAGAGTGACATTGGTATTGTTATGTCTGATATTGGTACTTTTTACAGGAATTGGTGGCTGCATCGGAAGTAAAATGAACACAGAAGGGAAACCGGGACTGGACTATATCATTGTTCTTGGGGCACAGATCTATGAGCGTGGTCCAAGTGCAGTTTTAAGGTTTCGGCTGGATAAAGCAGTGGAATATTTAAATGAAAATCCACAGACCAAATGTATTGTATCAGGTGGAAAAGGCAGCAATGAACCTTGTTCCGAGGCAGAAGGAATGAAAAAATATCTGATCCGGCAGGGGATCCCGGAAGAACGGATTTTGAAAGAGGAGAAGTCGACGACGACGGCTGAAAATATCCAATATAGCAAAAAGTTCATAAAAAGCAAGGAATCAGTTGGCATCGTCACGAATAACTTTCATATGTTCCGTGCGTTGCAGATTGCTAAAAGGCAGGGACTGGAAGACCCGTCAGGAATTGCTGCAGAATCGACAGCATTGTATCTGCCGAATAATGTGCTAAGAGAGATACTGGCAGAGATCAAGTATTTGATTTTTTAGAAAAGAACATATAAGATGTCAGGGTCAAAAGGTCTGAAACCACGTGTGCTTGCACACTGGTGGTAGAATGACCTTGAGACCCGCCCCGATATGAGCATAAAAGTGGGGCGTAAGCACCATGATATGCGAATAGCGGGTAGGATTGTGGGGCTTTTGCCCCCCAACATCCATATAAGGATAAGATAAAATGAGACAGACAGGGAATACCCGAAAGGAGAAGGCAGTTCTCTGTCTGTCTTATTTTTATGAGAATCAATCGTATTACAGGTTATCTTCAGTCTCAGAACCGGAAGTCTCTCCGGTTATCCTGCTCAATCAGTCTGAGGTTTTCAAGCACGATCTTTCTTGCTTTTTCATTCGGAACATTCAGGACTTCCTTTTCAATCAGCCGGTTTCCGATTGCTGCCGTTTCAGGAGAGGCATAGTCTGTCAGATATTCTTTCAGTGTCATCAGGGCATTTGGGTGGCAGCAGTTCTGGATCTGTCCACTTTTACACAGCGACATGAAGCGGTCACCGGTACGGCCTTCCCGGTAACAGGCAGTACAGAAGCTGGGGATATAATCCATTTCCATAAGCCAGCGGACGACTTCATCCAGTGTCCGGGTGTCGCTGACGTCAAATTGTTCCGATTTTTCATCTTCAGGTTCAGGTTCGCAGTAACCACCGACGCTGGTACGTGATCCGCCGCTGATCTGAGAAATACCAAGATGAAGAACACGTTCTCTTGACTGCTGATTCTCCCGGGTGGAAATGATCATTCCGGTATAGGGAACTGCAATACGGATGCAGGCAACGATCTTGGCAAAGGTATCATCATCAATTCCATTGTCAAACTGGTCAGGATCAATATCATCGGCATGTCTGAGCCGTGGAACGCTGATGGTATGCGGGCCGACTCCGAATGCGGCTTCAAGATGTTCTGCATGCATGAGCAGTCCGGCAAATTCATAGCGATATTTGTCAAGCCCGAACAAAACTCCGAGGCCGACATCATCAATTCCACCCTGCATTGCCCGATCCATGGCTTCGGTGTGATAATTGTAGTCATGCTTTGGTCCGGTCGGATGAAGTGACAGGTAACTTTCCTTATGGTAGGTTTCCTGAAAGAGAATATAAGTTCCGATCCCTGCCTCTTTGAGCAGTCGGTAATGATCGACAGTTGTTGCTGCAATATTGATATTGACCCGGCGGATCGCTCCATTTCTGTGGTGGATACTGTAGATGGTCCGGATACATTCTAAATAGTAGTCCATGGTATTACGGACTGGGTCTTCGCCTGCTTCCAGGGCAAGACGTTTATGTCCCATATCCTGGAGGGCAATGACCTCTTTCCGTATTTCTTCCTGCGATAACTGTTTCCTTGCGATATGCTTATTTTTGGCATGATAAGGGCAGTAAGTACATCCATTGATACAGTAATTTGACAGGTAAAGTGGTGCAAACATCACAATTCGGTTTCCATAGAAATCTTTTTTGATCTGTTCTGCAAGCCGGAAGATCTCTTCATTTTTTTCCGGGATCGGACAGGCAAGAAGCACGGAGGCTTCCCGGTGTGACAATCCTTTTCTTTTTTTTGCTTTTTGAATAATAGAATCGATCAGGGTACTATTTTCTTTATTTTGATCTGCATAGGCAAGTGTATCAAGAATCTCTTCATGATTAATGAAATCATCTGCACAGGATGAAGTGATATCGTACATAAAAGCCTCCTTAAGTATACTGAGTTAAATTGATCGGTTTCGTGAGTCTCCTCTGGACACAACAACCTGGTATCCGATGGATGCCATTCTCTGTTCAAGGCAGCCCCTGCACTGAGCAGATTCTTCACCGGTACAGATCTTGTTGTCGTACAGGAGATAATTCTTTCTTACTTCTGTTGGGGAAAGATTCGGCATTACGACATTTGCTCCTGCCCGGATTCCCAGTTCCCGTCCCTGGGGTGAAATCGTTCCAAGAGCCGTAGTTGCGGGCAGCAGTACTTTCGGAATCATCAGCCGGATCAGGCCCAAAAGAAAGAGCGTCAGCTCCAGAGTTCCGGGTGGCTCATGGGAAAATCGGGTATCGTGATGAGGAATGAAAGGTCCGATCCCGACCATCTGTGGATTGAGTTCCTTCAAAAAGAGAAGATCATCAGCCAGATTTTCTGCGGTCTGAAATGGAGAGCCAACCATAAAGCCTGTCCCGATCTGATAACCGATTTCCTTCAGATCCCAAAGGCATTTCCGTCTGTGAACGGCAGAAAGCGAATCAGGATGAAGCCTGCGGTAATGGACAGGGTCATATGTTTCATGACGGAGCAGATAACGGTCAGCACCCGCATCGAACAAAGCCTGATAGCTTTCCCGTGAACGTTCACCGATGGACAGTGTAATAGCACAATCAGGAAAATGCGAGTGAATCTCTGCAACAATCTCTGCCATCCGTTTTGTTGTAAACCAGTTATCTTCACCACCCTGAAGTACAAAGGTGCGAAACCCCAGTTCATAACCGATGTGGCAGCAGGAAAGAATCTCAGACGAAGACAGGCGGTAACGCAGAATGTTTGGATTGCTTTTCCTGATACCGCAGTAATAGCAATCGTTGTGGCAGTAGTTGGTAAATTCAATCAGTCCGCGGATATAAATATCATGGCCATATTCGCGGATGCGGACTGCTTCAGACTTTTCAAAAAGATATCGTTCCAGTGCATCAGAACGGTGTTCGATCAGAAAGATCCATTCATCGCGTGAAAGAAACTGATCTATTTCTAATTGATCGATCAAGTGAAATTCTTCCTTCATAGTTCCCTCCTCACAGAAGAAATATTGAGAAAATTATATCATTTTGTTGAAAATTTGTAAATGAAAGTGTCGAAAGGAAAAGAGTTAAAAAATTATGAAAATGCTATAGGAAGTTGTCAGAAAAAGAAAACTTGTGATAGAATAGCAATGAACAGCGTACAAAAAAGAGGAGAGATCTTATGGCTGATATCAGAAAAAGAATTGTATTCCACGGACGGGTTCAGGGAGTGGGATTCCGCTATACGGCGAAATATCTTGCCCAGTCACTGGGGCTGACCGGATGGGTGCGAAATGAATGGGACGGAACAGTGACACTTGAAATCCAGGGGCGGGAAATGTTGATCAATAAACTGCTTGTAGGGTTGAATCATAATCAGTTTATTACCATAGACTGGATGGATACAAAAGAAATTCCTGTGGAGCAGGAGAACAGTTTCTGGGTGAAATAAGAGAAGAAGCAGGAGAAAAAGCAGAGGATGCTGCAAAGGATTCTTCAAGGGCATCCTGTGGAAAGATTCTGCAGAAATTATTGATACAGGAGGAATGTGACATGAAATTAGGTTTTATCGGAACAGGAAATATGGCAGGAGCAATCATGGGAGGCATCATTAAAAAAGGAATCATTCCTGCAGAAGAGATCATTGGATCAGATATTATGGAAACGGGAAGAAATCATGTGAAAGAACTGTATGGAATCCAGGTGACAGCGGATAATAAAGAAGTGGCAGAGAAGGCAGACATATTGGTGCTTTCTGTAAAACCGCAGTTTTATGCAGAGACGATTCAGGAAATCCGGGAATCCGTAAGAGAAGACCAGATGGTCATTACGATCGCACCGGGAAAGACACTGGCATGGTTGGAAGAGCAGTTTGGCAAACCGGTCAGGATCGTGCGTACCATGCCGAATACTCCGGCGTTGGTAGGCGAGGGGATGACGGCAGCCTGCCCGAATCAGTATGTGACAGAGAAGGACAAAGCATATGCACTTAAATTACTGGGAGCTTTTGGAAAAGTAGAGGTCGTACCGGAGCATATGATCGATGCGGTTGTGGCTGTAAGCGGAAGTTCTCCGGCATATGTCTTTATGCTGATCGAGGCGATGGCAGACGGAGCAGTTGCGGAGGGAATGCCACGGGCACAGGCATATGAGTTTGCTGCACAGGCAGTTTATGGAAGTGCAAAAATGGTTTTGGAAACCAAAAAGCATCCCGGAGAACTGAAAGATATGGTCTGCTCTCCGGCGGGAACGACGATCGAAGCGGTCCGTGTCCTGGAACAAAGCGGTTTCCGGAGTGCAGTGATCGAAGCAGAAAAGGCATGTGCAGAGGTTTCAAGAAGTTTGTAGAAAGCGATCTGCGGGAAGATTGGTAAGAAGAAATTTGCAGAAAAGGTAAGGGAAGACAGAACATGATGTATGATATTGGAATTATCGGTGGGGGGACTGCAGGACTTACGGCAGCGATTTATGGACAGCGTGCAGGAAAAAGAACATTGGTAATCGAGGGAGGAGCTTTTGGCGGTCAGATCACAACGTCACCAAAGGTGGAAAATTATCCGGGTATCGCCAGTGTCAGCGGCAGTGAGTTTTCCATGAATCTGCTGGATCAGGCGATGAAGCTTGGGACAGAGCCGGTGAGAGAACGTGTGACGGGGATTTTAGAAGAAGACGGGATCAAGATCATTGTAACGACTGAGAGAGAATATCCTTGTAAGAGTATTATTCTGGCAACAGGAGTGACGCACCGGCATTTGGGCGTTCCCGGAGAAGAACGTCTGACAGGTGCGGGAGTTTCTTATTGTGCGACCTGTGACGGAATGTTCTTCCGGGGAAAGGAAGTTGCGGTTGTCGGAGGCGGAAGTACCGCTCTTCAGGATGCCGAATTTTTATCAGAATATTGCAGTAAGGTTTATCTGATACACCGGAGAGATTCATTCCGGGGTGAGGAACGAATCGTTGAGGGACTTAAGAAAAAGGAAAATGTTACTTTTATTTTAGATTCAGTTGTGAAAGAAATCTGTGGAGAAATTCAGGTAGAAGGATTGGAACTTCAGAATCTGAAGACGGGAGAAAAGAAGAAATTGCCTGTATCGGGAGTATTTGTTGCTGTGGGACAGATCCCGAAGAATGATCCGTTTGAAAATGTCGTGAAACTGGATGCAGACGGATTTATTCTTGCAGCAGAAGACTGTATGACATCAGGAGCGGGAATCTTTGCAGCCGGAGACTGCCGGACAAAGGAAGTCCGCCAGCTTACGACGGCAGCGGCAGATGGAGCAGTGGCTGCACTTGCGGCATGCAAATATCTTGCGGAATGACTGAACAGAGCCATCTTGTAGAAGGACAGAGCTGACCTGTGTATATGGCAGGGATTTCAGTATAATTTACAGACTGACAGTGAACGGACATGGCAAATATGACAGCAAAGATGGTGTCAGCATATCTGACAGCAGATGATTTTCAGCATACACTTTTAGGAGAGGATGAAGATGTTATCGAGACTGGAATGGGAGGTCTTGATAATATAGATCATCTCGAACTTTATCTTTTTTTTGATGAGGATGGCAACTATGTGCATATCAGAACAAAGGAATATGTGAAAATCCCGGAAAATCTGAAAGAAAAAATTTATCCGGTTATCAATGAGTTGAATCTGAATTTCAGATGGTGTACTTTCGTTATAAATACTGATAATGAACTTATAGTAAAGATGGATGCAATCCTGGATATGGATACCTGTGGTGAGGAATGTAAAGAGCTGATTTACAGAACTGTAGGAATTTGTGATGAGGCATATCCGACGATCATGAAGGCATTGTGGGCATAGTTGAATTTAATTGAAAAGAAAGATCCCCGGGGGAGAGACTTTGTAGGAAAGTTATCTTTCCTGGGGCTTTTATTATTGCAATAAAAAATTGCAAAATGCAGTGTATTACTGTAGCTTTATCAGACGAAGTTTTATAGGTTACGAGGAGAAAAAGATGAGTCATAATGTATATAAGGTTGCAATACAAATGGCACGAACAGTCCCTTCCCTGAAAGAAGAAACGGGAGTGACGGGCTATCATATTTTATACGGATATTCACTTCTTTTTCAGATGGATGAGAAGACTCTGAATCTTTTATTTTCAGAAGAAGAAAGGGCTGATATTGAAAAAGCACGGAAGGTCCTGGAAGAAAATGAGATTTTGTATAGCTATGCAAAAGCAAGAATACCAACTTTATTTCCATTGCTGGGGGAGGATTCGTGGGTAAACGTAGATCAACTTTTTAAAGGGTGGAGAATGTCGGGGATGCCGTTTTCTTCAGGAGAGTTGATGAGAGAGCTGCTGAAAAGTGGAAAAATAGAATTAAACTGGTTTAAAAAAGAAACGGATCAGGAAAAATATTTTAAATGTCTGCATGAATTAAAGCAGGAAAAAGAAAATAGGATGAAAGCTCAGAAAGACAAGGCATCAGAATCAGATAAGACATCAGAATCAGATAAGACATCAGAATCAGATAAGACATCAGAATCAGACAAGGCATCAGGATTAGACGAGGCATCAGGATCAGAGAAGTCAGTAGAATTAAAAGAGACGTCAGGATCAGAAAAGATAGAGAATGCGGAAAAAGACAATCATCCCGGAGTGAAAAAATCACCAGAGACGGAAAAGATAGATTTCCGACAATTATCAGTGAAATATCAGCAGTTGACAAGCCGTCTGCTGGATACTGTTAAGGGCCAGGACGAAGCAGTAATGGAATTTGTTCAGGGCTGCTTTCGAGGGGAGGTATTTCATATCCTGGAAAAAAGAAAAAGACCTGCGGCAGTGTTCTTATTTGCAGGGCCTCCGGGAGTTGGAAAGACTCTTCTTGCAGAGACAGGAGCAGAGTATCTCGGAAAAAAGACGATTGTATTTAATATGAGCGAATATTCAAATCCATCTTCCATTACCGAACTGATGGGAAGTTCTAAAAAATTTTCGGGAGCGGAAGAGGGGCGGCTTGTAAGGTTCGTGAGGAAAAATCCGGATGGAATCTTGATCTTTGATGAGATAGAAAAAGCGGACAGAAAAGTGATTCACTTATTTTTGCAGATTCTTGACCGGGGACTTTTACATAATGATTTTCTGGATCAGGACGAGGATTTTTCAGAAAGTATTATCATTTTTACATCGAATGCAGGAAAAGCTTTGTATGAAGATGGGACGAGCGGTGACTATACAAGGATGCCTAAGAGCGTTCTGCTTGATGCCATCAGGAAAGATAAAAATCCATATACCGGGGAGCAGCTTTTCCCTGAGGCAATCTGCTCCAGGATTGCCTCAGGAAATATCATTATGTTCAACCATCTCAAAACCAGACATCTTGTGAAAATGATAGAGACGCAGTTCGCAGAAGTAAGCAGGGCAGTTGAGCAGAGGCTGGGGTATCAGATTACTTATGATAAGGATCTGTCGTTATTGTTTCTATATCATTATGGCGGACTGACAGATGCAAGAATTGCATCTGCACAGGGAAAGAATTTTCTTGAGAGGGAGATCTTTGAATTATCGAGACAGTTAGGAAATCAAAAAGCATTGATGGATCAGGTAGAAAATGTACATTTTAAAATTAATAAAAAAGAAATGCCGGCGGAGATTTTAAAACTGTTTGTAAATGAAAAAAGAGCGAAAGTCCTTGTGATGTGTACGGATGAGGAATTTTCGTATTTTAATGAAGTGAACAAAATCGCAGAAATGATCAGAGTCAGCGAAAGGAAAGAGGCAGAAAAATTACTGCACACAGATGTGGCAATGGTGCTGATTGATCCATACTACGGAGAAAATAAAGAACATGAGAGTGGCGTAAGTATTGATGATATGTATTCTGAGGGAATGTCGTTTTTTACAGAACTGATAGAATCAGAAATAAATCTTCCAATCTATTTTATTGAATTTGAAAAAATTTTTTCGGTGGTTGATAAAAATTCGCTCTATCAACGAGGCATGGCAGGAATTGTTCCTGTTAATCCATTGGCTCCGGAAACTGTGGAGCGACAGATTGATCAGATACTGGAAGAGATTTTTATGGAGGAAAAGAGCAGAGAGTTTGCCAAAAGAGGTTATGTGCTTGATTTCAATACAGCACAGATTCTTTCATCAGATGAAAAGAGATTATTTATTCAGTATCATGATCTGAAAAAGAGGATGGCTGTGGATATGGACAGCCAGAGTGCGATCATGAAGGATGCCCAGCGTCCGACAACAAAATTCTCAGAAGTGATCGGGGCAGAGAATGCGAAGACAGAGCTTGCCTGGTTTACAGAATTTTTAAAGAACCCGAAAAAGTATTCCATGGAAGGACGCAGACTTCCCAAAGGGGTGCTTCTGTATGGACCACCGGGTACCGGAAAGACGATGCTTGCCAGGGCTATGGCAGGGGAGTCAGATGTTGCATTTCTTGAGACCAGTGCCACGCAGTTTATGAATTCATATGTCGGAAAGAGTGAGGAAAATATCCGGCGGTTGTTCAGGACTGCAAGAAAATATGCTCCGGCGATCATATTTATTGATGAGATTGATGCAATCGCAAAGGAACGAACAGGAGATACGACCAGCCAGCACACGGAGTCCATGCTGAATACGTTGTTGACGGAAATGGATGGATTTCGCGAAAATGTGAAAGAACCGGTTTTTGTTCTTGCAGCAACAAATTATGATCTGGATGGAAGTGTATCTGGTAAGAAACGAAGGATAGATCCGGCTTTGCTCCGAAGATTTGATAATCGGATTTATGTGGATCTTCCAAATGAGGAAGAACGTAAGCAGTATTTGGAATTGAAGTTGAATCAAAAAGGAAAGAATAAAATTTCAGAAGATATTATTTCTAATCTGGCGGCAAGAACAACGGGGCAGAGTATTGCAATTCTTCAAAATGTCATAGAACTTGCGATGCGGAATGCTGCAAAGGCAGGAACAGAGTTGTCAGGAGAGAGGCTTCTGGATGCATTAGAAGAATATAATTATGGAGAGAAAAAGACCTGGGAGCAAGGCTATTATGAGTCCGTGGCAATCCATGAGTCAGGTCATGCTTATGCTGCGTGGTGTGCCGGAGAGAAGCCGTCTTATGTGACGATCGTATCACGTGGAAATTTTGGCGGATATATGCAGCATGAAAATTCCGAAAATAAGCCGAATTATTCCAGGGAGGATCTGCTGGGAAAGATCAGAACGTCACTGGCGGGAAGAGCCGCAGAAAAGGTATTTTTTGGAAGAGAGGCATCACTGAATACAGGTGCTTCAAGTGATTTACGTTCAGCAACAGATATGGCTATGCGGGTGATCGCAACCTATGGTATGGATGAAGAGAATCTTGTCTGCCTGTCTCCGGAGCAAATTCTTAATACAACACTGGCAAAAGAATTTATTGAGCGGACAAACCGGCTCTTGAAAGAGCAGATGAAAGAGACGGAAAATCTGATCTGTTCCGGGCGTGAGAAAGTGGAAGCACTTGCGAAGAAACTTCTTGAACAAAATCATCTGACGCAGAATGAGATTCAAAATATATTTGATGAAACCTGAGAACTGAATACAATAAATAAGATGTCGGGGTCAAAAGCCCCCGACTTTGATGCCTACGGATTGCTCCGTGCTACGCACTCCCACAATCCTACCCGATATGAGCATAAAAATAATGTAACTGTTCAGAGCCAACCTCCAAAATGCTACGCATTTCGTCGGTGTGGCGTATCCGCCAAATAAAATTTCAAAAACAGTCTTAAAAATGCAAGCATTTTACACCTGTTTTATGAAATTTTGCTTGGCTCTGAACAGTTACAAAATAATTATAAATTTAGTCAGTGAACATTTTAGATCCCATCCACTGTACCATATGATCTACCATTCTGGTATCAGGATCGATCAGGACACAGGCGTTCTGCTGCTTATAGGAGATCATGATCGCATAAGTCTTTTCTGAGGAGCGACCGGAGGAAAAATCATAAGTCTTTTCCGGCCGGTAAGAATCCATACGGTGTGAATCTTTTGGAGCAATGATCTCGGCAGTCTGGATATCTAAAGTCATCTTTGGCTTTCTTCTTGATTTATTGTAGATTGCATCGATCTGAAGGTCATGATTTAAAATAGTATATTCATATTCTACACTTAACTGCGGAGAAATGAAATAGTAAGCGATCAATGCGATCAATGCACCTGCAATGAAAGAGAAAACTCCAAAGAACATTGTCCCCAAAACTGCAATCAGAACTGCAAGGAGAAAAGCACCACCAAGCAGGATATAATAAAGCGGTTTCGTTCTGCGGGATACAAGCTGTTCGTATAAAGCGTCATTCATATTTATGATTTCCTTTCTGAATGGAGATAATTCATTACCATAGTTGCAATTTTGAACGTCATGGCGTCTTCAAAGCACCTCAGATCAAGACCGGTCCGCTTCTGGATCTGCTCCAGACGATAGATCAGGGTATTCCGGTGCATATGAAGCTGACGGGCAGTTTCTGCAATATTCAGATTGTTCTGAAGAAAGCGGTTTACCGCAAGCGTCGTCTCTTCGTCAAAGCCATCGGGAACTTCCTCACCAAAAATCTCCGAAAGAAAGCTTTCGCATAAAGATACCGGAAGTTGATAGATCAGGCGTCCGATTCCAAGCTCATTATACGGAAATACGGTCTGTTCAGAGTAAAAAAGCTCACCGACCTTCAACGCCAAAGTACTTTCACGGAAAGCACCGGGCAGTTCGGCAAGATTTTCAATCACGCCACTGTAGGCAATCTGAACGTGGGCGAGAGCCTCGGTATTGAGCGTATCTACGATGATATGGGCGGTTTTTCGGACCTCATCTTCGGAAGAGGCTGACCTGACCGGGTGAAGGATAGAAAGTATATCCTTGCTGACCGGAACAAGATAGGTCTTTGCTCTATGGGGAAAAAGATTTCTCAGGATCTCAATGATCGTATCAGTGAGTTCTTTTGTCTTCAGCAGATAGATCACCCGCTTTTCTTCAACCGGGATATGAAGACGTCCGGCACGCTCGTAAATATCATAAGCCGGAATACCGTTCTTCATCAGGCTCAGAAGAAAATCATTTTTATTATATTTTTCACGATAAGCAGTACAAAGACAACGGATCTGCTCCAGGGCAGCAGCAGTCTCTTCAGGGGTATCAGCGGTGATCTGCATTGTCAGTCCAGTGAGACGCTTTAATTCGCTGAGTGCTTTTGTAAGTTCCGGGGTCTGTTCCATGAATTTTCTCCAAAATAAATTAAATGATGTCGGGGGTAAAAAGCCCAGTGTAAAAAATCTGTGCTGTGCAGATCTTTTTACAGAATAATAAAAAGGGTTGCACTTAATAAGTACAACCCCCTCATTTTATACTATTAGTTTGTAATAGTCAACTCAGTCTCTTTGTCGAATACGTGGATCTTCTCCATATCAAGAGCGAATACAGCTTTATCACCTGTTCTGAGTGTTGTACGTGGGTTAACACGTGCTGTCATCTGAGTTCCCTCGATATCGAAGTACAGGAATACTTCAGCTCCAAGAAGCTCGTATACTTTGATCGTAGATTCGATCACGCTGTCAGCAGAGTTGTTGATGAATGCCTGAGAATCATGAACATCTTCAGGACGGATTCCAAGAACAACTGTCTTTCCATCATAACCGCCTTCGATCAGTGCTTTCTTTTTGGAAGCAGGAACTTTCAGTACATGCTTTCCAACTGTAAGAGTAACATCCTCTCCATTTACTGCACACTTGGCATCCATGAAGTTCATCTGCGGAGATCCGATGAATCCGGCAACGAACAGGTTGCAAGGTGTATTGTAAAGTGCCTGAGGTGTATCTACCTGCTGAACAACTCCGTCTTTCATAACAACGATTCTTGTTCCGAGTGTCATAGCCTCTGTCTGGTCATGAGTAACGTAGATGATCGTTGCACCAAGATTCTCATGAAGCTTGGAAATCTCGATACGCATCTGAACTCTCAGCTTTGCATCCAGGTTGGAAAGAGGCTCGTCCATAAGGAATACCTTAGGATTACGAACGATAGCACGACCCATGGCAACACGCTGTCTCTGTCCACCGGAAAGAGCCTTCGGCTTACGGTCAAGAAGTTTCTCAAGGTCGAGGATTCTTGCTGCTTCTCTGACCTTTTTGTCGATCTCAGCCTTCGGAACTTTACGAAGTTTCAGTCCGAATGCCATATTATCATATACTGTCATGTGAGGATACAGAGCGTAGTTCTGGAATACCATTGCGATATCACGGTCTTTTGCCTCAACATTGTTCATTACTTTTCCGTCGATCTTGAAAGTTCCGTCTGAGATATCTTCCAGTCCGGCGATCATACGAAGAGTTGTAGATTTACCACATCCTGAAGGTCCTACAAAGATGATAAACTCTTTGTCTGCGATCTCAAGGTTGAAATCTTTTACTGCGTGGAATCCGTTAGGATAAATTTTCTGGATACCCTTAAGGGATAAACTTGCCATTTTGAGTGCCTCCTTAAATCAATGAAATACTAAATAACTCATAGAGTCAGTATAAACCTGATTTATTTTCAGGGCAATGTAACGAGTAACTAAAAAAGGAAAGTAAAATTGTACAATTCAACCATACAAGAGTTGAAAAAAAGAAAGAACCGTTATATAATCATACCGATGAAGAAGGGGAGCTGGCTGAAGCCGGCTGAGAGGAGACTGACTGGTTTCGACCCGCAACCTGATTTGGATAATGCCAACGTAGGGAAATAGCGAAAAAGCAGCAGAGATTCCCCTATGGGAGTCTCTTTTTTCTATCTTTTGACCCCGACATCATTTCATACAAGTAGGAGGAACTGATAAAATGCAGAAGAACAGGACAACGCATAGTACAACGGCAAAACTGGCGGTTGCAGGTCTGCTGACAGCGGCAGCCGTTGCGGGCAGTCTGCTCAGCGTGCCGGTAGCAGGAAGTAAGTGTGCACCGGTACAGCATATGGTAAATGTATTTGCCGCAGTAATACTTGGACCATGGTGGGGAGTGGGGATCGCATTTTGTGCGAGCTTTCTGAGAAATCTCATGGGAATTGGAAGCCTGCTTGCTTTTCCGGGCAGTATGGTAGGGGCATTGTGCTGTGGAATCGTTTATCATTTTACAAAACGGCTGGATGTAACATGTATCGCAGAAGCACTTGGGACAGGAGTACTGGGAGGACTTGCAGCTTATCCGGTGGCAAAGCTTCTAATGGGGCTTGAGCCGGGAGGCTTTACGGTTTATATGATTCCATTTTTTATTTCCACGCTTGCAGGAAGTATTTTAGCGTATATCGTCCTTCGGGTTCTTGAAAAAAGCCATGTCCTGGAGCAGATGAGGGAGAATTAATAAATGGAAAAGAATGTAAAAGTACACTGCCTTACCAATCCGGTTACGATGCAAAGTGTGGCGAATGTACTTCTGGCTGCAGGCGGAAGTGCAGTCATGGCACAGGATGAACAGGAAGTGGAAGAGATCACGGCGATCTGTCAGGCCACTTTACTGAATACCGGTGTGCCGGACGAAAGAAAGATCAGATCCTGTATTCTTGCCGGAAAATGTGCGAACAGACTGGGGCATCCGGTAGTGCTGGATCCGGTCGGTGCAGGGGCCAGCAAATTCCGGAGAAAGAAGATCGGACAGCTTCTGCAATCGGTCGTTCCTTCTATTATAAGATGCAATCAGGAAGAAGCGTCTGCATTATTGCGTGCAGAGGATGAAAAGGAATTTCTGGTTTTAGGAACTGAAAGGCAGAAAATAGAAGGAACGGCAGAAAGCTGTCAGCAGGATGGTGATGCAGTATTTTCAGGAATCCAGAGTGGTGGAGTAGAAAGCTCACTGGAACTGGAGCTGGAAAAAGCCCGGAGGCTGGCAGTCAGACTGGCAAAAAAATATCGTTGTACGGTTTGTATGACCGGGGAGCAGGATGTGATCTCTGATGGAGAACGAGTGAAAGTTATCTCAGGAGGGGATGGACGAATCTGCAGAATTACCGGAAGCGGCTGTATGCTTTCCGCATTATGTGCATTAAAATGCGGAGACGGAACAGACTCTTTTGAGGCCGCGGCTGAAGCGGCTGAAACATGGCGACACTGTGCGGAAAGAGCCGGGGAGACTGTGGATGAAAAAGAGGAAGGAATAGGAAGTTTTCAGATAAGGCTGCTGGATGCTTTGTCATTGAAGATGGAAATGGAGTGAGGCAGGAGAATGGAGGTGCAGAGCAGGATGAAACAGAACAAAAAAAGATATATTTCACCGGAGCAGCTCAGGCTTTATGCGGTGACAGACAGAAAATGGCTCGCGGAAGGCGAGACACTGGAGACAGTAGTGGAGACACTGGTGCGTTCAGGCGTGACGTGTGTACAGCTCCGGGAGAAACACGCTTCGGATGAAGAAATTATTTCAGAAGGAAAGAAATTAAATGAGATCTGTAGAAAGCACCATGTGCCATTGATTGTAAATGACCGGCCGGATCTTGCCAAAAAGATCGGTGCAGCCGGAGTTCATGTGGGGCTGTCTGATATGGGAATTGAAAAGGCGAGAGAACTGCTGGGAGAAGATTTTATTATCGGGGGCAGTGCCCATAATGTAAAAGAAGCTCTGCAGGCACAAAAGTCAGGTGCAGACTACATTGGATGCGGTGCAGTCTTTGGAAGTCAGACCAAGTCAGATGTGACGACTCTTGCGAAAGAGGAACTGTGTGCAATCTGCGAGGCAGTGGAGATCCCGGTTGTAGCCATCGGCGGAATCACCGCAGAAAATATAAAAGAACTGACTGGAACAGGCATTGACGGAGTAGCTGTAGTGAGCGGATTATTTGCAGCAAAAGACAAGCCGGAGATGGTGCGACGTTTTTTGAAAGCATTTGAAATGAAAAAGGTGCTTACCATCGCAGGAAGTGACTGCAGTGGAGGAGCAGGAATCCAGGCAGATCTTAAGACAATGGCAGCCAATGGTGTGTATGGAATGAGTGCTGTCATGGCATTGACGGCACAGAATACCACCGGAGTACAGGGAATCATGGAAGTGACACCGGAGTTTGCCGGGCAGCAGATAGACAGTATTTTTACAGATATTCGCCCGGATGCTGTGAAGATCGGAATGCTTTCTTCCGGGGAAATCATTCATGTTGTGGCAGAAAAGCTGAAAGAATATCAGGCAGAGCATATCGTTCTTGATCCGGTGATGGTATCAACCAGTGGTCATCGGCTGATACAGAAAGATGCGGAGCAATCTCTGAAGAAAGAGCTTTTTCCGCTGGCGGAGCTGATCACACCGAATATCCCGGAGGCAGAGGTGCTTAGCGGAAGGAAGATTAAAAATGCACAGGATATGGAGTCAGCAGCGGAAAAGATTGTAGAGGAGTATGGCTGTGCAGTTTTATTGAAAGGTGGTCATCGGATCAACGATGCAAATGATTTCCTCTGTACGTGGGAGAAAAAAGTCTGGATCTGTGGTGAGCGGGTGGAAAATCCCAATACCCACGGAACCGGTTGTACTCTTTCCAGTGCGATCGCCTCGAATCTTGCAAAAGGTGCAGGAATGGAAGAGGCGGTGCAGAAGGCAAAAGAATATCTGACGGAGGCATTAAAAGAACAACTGGATTTAGGAGCAGGTTCGGGACCGATGGATCATACACTGGGAAAAATAATTTTTGAATAAGTAGTTCTAAAGAAAAAATCAGAGACAAATAAGCAGAAAAGGAGAGGAAAAATGGCAGAATATACGACGCAGATGGATGCGGCAAGGAAGGGAATCATCACAGAGCAGATGAAGATCGTGGCAGAAAAGGAATTTATGCCGGTAGAAAAATTAAGAGAACTGGTGGCTGAGGGAAAAGTAGCAATCTGTGCGAACAAATTACATAAGTCATTGGATCCGGAAGGGGTAGGAAGTATGCTCCGTACCAAGATCAATGTCAATCTTGGAGTATCAAGAGACTGTAAAGATTATGATATAGAGATGCAGAAGGTCATGAGTGCGGTCAATCTCGGGGCTGAGGCGATCATGGATCTTTCCAGCCACGGGAATACGCAGCCGTTCCGTCAGAAGCTGACAAGCGAGTGTCCGGCAATGATTGGAACCGTTCCGGTTTATGACAGTGTGATTCATTATCAGAGAGATCTGTCAGAGCTGACGGCAAAAGATTTTGTGGATGTTGTACGTCTGCACGCACAGGACGGAGTAGATTTTGTGACGCTGCACTGCGGAATTACAAGAAAGACGATCGATCAGATCAAGAAGCATAAAAGAAAGATGAATATCGTCAGTCGTGGCGGAAGTCTTGTCTTTGCGTGGATGAGCATGACAGGAGAAGAAAATCCATTTTATGAATATTATGATGAAATCCTTGATATTTGTGAAGAATATGATGTGACAATCTCACTGGGAGATGCGTGCAGACCGGGATGCCTGGCAGATGCGACCGATGTATGTCAGATTGAGGAGCTTGTCCGCCTGGGTGAGCTGACAAAGCGTGCCTGGGATCATAATGTGCAGGTTATGGTAGAAGGACCGGGACATGTGCCGTTGGATCAGGTAGCAGCCAATATGAAAGTTCAGCAGACGATCTGTATGGGAGCACCGTTCTACGTACTTGGACCATTGGTTACGGATATTGCACCGGGGTACGATCACATTACGGCAGCAATCGGTGGTGCTGTGGCAGCAATGAACGGAGCAGCATTCCTTTGTTACGTTACACCGGCAGAGCATCTTGCCCTTCCAAATGTTGAGGATGTAAAGCAGGGAATTATTGCATCAAAGATTGCAGCTCATGCAGCAGATATAGCCAAGGGAATCCCACATGCAAGAGATATTGATGATAAGATGGCCGATGCACGCCGGGTACTGGATTGGGATGCACAGTTTGAATGTGCATTAGATCCGGAAACTGCAAAAGCAATCCGGGATGACCGTCTGCCGGAAGATGACCACAGCGATACATGCAGTATGTGCGGTAAATTCTGTGCAGTCCGCAGTATGAATAAGGCACTGGCAGGAGAACATATTGACATTCTGTAAGAACAAACATAGTGGTATTTTGTAAAAACAATCATATTGATATTCTGTAAGAATGGGCGGGTTGACCTTTATGGGGCAATCCGCTACAATATTTTAGAAGACAGGATTTATAAATATCAGAAGAAAAGAGGAAATTATTATGGCAAATCCAGTAGTTACATTTGAAATGGAAAATGGCGATATTATGAAAGCAGAACTGTATCCGGAGATCGCACCGAATACAGTGAATAATTTTGTATCTCTCGTAAAAAAAGGTTTTTATGACGGACTGATCTTTCATCGTGTGATCAGCGGATTTATGATTCAGGGGGGATGCCCGGACGGAACCGGAATGGGCGGTCCGGGATATTCGATCAAAGGTGAGTTTGCACAGAATGGTGTGACGAATGATCTCGCACATGATGCCGGAGTCCTTTCCATGGCACGTGCAATGCATCCGGATTCAGCAGGAAGCCAGTTCTTTATCATGCATAAGAAAGCACCGCATCTGGATGGAGCTTATGCCGCATTTGGTAAGATTACAGAGGGAATGGATGTTGTGAACAAGATTGCTGAGACAGCAACCGATTACAGTGACCGTCCGCTGGAGAAGCAGGTTATGAAAAAAGTGACTGTGGAGACATTTGGAGAAGAGTATCCTGAGCCGGAGACAGTATAATCCCACGATATGCGAATATTGGGCAGGATTGTGGGAGTGCGTAGTGCGAAACAATCCGTTGGCATCATTGTTGGGGGCTTTTGCTCCCAACATCTTATTATTTTTATAAAATTATTAGCACTCTATTTAAAAGAGTGCTAATTTTCTATTGACTTTTAAATTTTGCTGTACTAGAATGTCCATTAGGTAATAAATATGCTATGTAAAAGCATGCAGAAAGAATACAAAAGGATCACAGATTGTGAACAAATAAAAAAGGAGTGCAGTAAAATGGCAGTTAAGAAAGGTACTTTATCAATCGACAGCGAAAATATTTTCCCGATTATTAAGAAATGGGTTTATTCGGATCATGATATTTTTGTCCGTGAGCTGGTGTCCAACGGATGTGATGCGATCACCAAGCTGAAAAAGCTGGATATGATGGGCGAGTATGAACTCCCGGAAGGTTATAAGCCAAAGATTGAAGTCATTGTCAATCCGGAAGAGAAGACGATGAAATTTATTGATAACGGACTTGGAATGACAGCGGAAGAAGTAGAAGAGTATATTACGCAGATTGCATTTTCAGGTGCAACGCAGTTCCTTGAGAAGTATAAAGACAAGACGACAGAGGATGATATGATCGGTCATTTCGGACTTGGATTCTACTCCGCATTTATGGTAGCAGATGAAGTTCAGATTGATACACTTTCCTATAAAGAAGGTGCAAAACCGGTTCACTGGGCAAGTGAAGGTGGTACAGAGTATGAGATGCAGGAAGGCAGCAGAACGACCGTTGGAAGTGAGATCACTCTGTATCTGAATGAAGACAGCCTGGAATTTGCAAATGAATACCGTGCAAGAGAAGTGCTTGAGAGATACTGCTCTTTTATGCCGGTAGAGATCTTCCTTTCCAGAGCAAATGCAGAACCGGAGTATGATACCATTGATGAAGCTGATGTACTCGATACAGATACCGTTGTTGAGCATATCACAGAAGAGCCAAAGGAAGGCGAAGAGGGTGAGCCAAAGCAGAAGGCAAAGATTGTAAGACGCCCGGTTTCCATCAGCGATATCCATCCGCTGTGGACAAAAAATCCGAGTGAGTGTACGAAGGAAGAATATATTGAGTTCTACCGCAAGGTATTTATGGACTACAAAGAACCATTATTCTGGATCCACTTAAATATGGATTATCCATTTAATTTAAAGGGAATCCTTTATTTCCCGAAGATCAATACAGAGTATGAATCTATTGAAGGAAAGATCAAACTGTATAACAACCAGGTATTTATTGCCGATAATATTAAAGAAGTGATTCCGGAGTTCCTGATGGTACTGAAAGGAGTCATTGATTGCCCGGATCTGCCGCTGAATGTATCAAGAAGTGCATTGCAGAATGATGGATTCGTAAATAAAGTTGCGGATTATATTTCTAAGAAAGTAGCAGATAAACTCAATGGCATGTTTAAGACAGACCGTGAGAATTATGAAAAATACTGGGACGATATCAGTCCGTTCATCAAGTTTGGATGCCTGAAAGATGAAAAATTTGGTGAGAAGATGAAAGATTCCATGCTTTATAAGAATCTTGAGCATAAGTATCTGACACTGGAAGATATCATCAAAGAAGCCAAAGGCGAGGCTGAGGTGGAAGAAGCTGCAAAAGAAGAGGCTGCAAAGAATGAAGAGTCAAAAGCAGGAAATACTGAGGCAGAAGCAAAGTCAGAAGAGGCAGAATCCACGGATGCAGATGCTGAAAAAGAGCCGGAGAAGACAAGGATTTTCTATGTAACCGATGAGGTACAGCAGAGCCAGTATATCAATATGTTCAAGGCACAGGGACAGGATGCGATCATCCTGACGCACAATATTGATTCTGCATTTATCACTTATCTGGAGCAGAAGCATCAGGAAGTTCAGTTCTTAAGAATTGATGCAGATGTGCATGATTCTCTGAAAGATGAAGTGGCAGAAGATGAGAAAGAAGCATTCCAGAAGACAGCAGAAAGTCTGGTGGAGATCTTCAGAAAAGAGCTTGGTAATGATAAGCTGGAAGTAAAAGTTGAAAAGCTGAAAGATGATAAGGTTGCATCAATGGCAGTTCTGTCAGAAGAGAACAGAAGAATGCAGGAGATGATGAAGATGTATGGCATGAGCGGAATGGATCCGTCTATGTTTGGCAGTCAGGCAACGCTGGTACTGAATGCAAATCATCCACTGGTACAGTTCCTTGTAGAGCATAAGCGGAGCAAGAATGTACCGGTCATCTGCAAGCAGTTGTATGATCTTGCAATGCTGGCACATAAGCCGTTAAGTCCGGAAGAAATGACAGCATTTGTTCAGAGAAGTAATGAGATTATGATGTTACTGACAAAGTAATACCTGTTTAAATTTGTAGTTGTTTGGGAGATACGCTTGTAAAGAAAAAGACTTCTTTGTGACGAATCGGACGCGGAAAGCAGGGATATTCCTTCGCAGTGCAGGCCCGCTTTACCTCAGCCCGTTGACCGTTTGTAACTCGAAAGTGGAAAT